>JAESFP010000049.1_pt1 | contig 282311 bp, 263 predicted proteins | sample 9266181 | NCBI WGS metagenome assembly JAESFP01 (sample SAMN14502547, study PRJNA617102) | algae metagenome | isolation source: Pegethrix bostrychoides GSE-TBD4-15B and co-occurring heterotrophs from... | place: USA: Grand Staircase-escalante National Monument, Utah | collected 2006-08-15
GACCTGTTCGGATACATCGAGGGCTTCTACAATCCCCGTCGCCTGCACTCGTCACTGGGCTATATCAGCCCCGCCGAGGCCGAACGCAGAGCGGCTTAACCCCGTCCACTTTTGCGGGGGAAGATCATCCGCGCTGCGAAGCGCGAGCATTCGTTTGAAAAAGGAAAGGGGCGGGTCATGCCCGCCCCCTAGGGCCATTTGGCCCAGTCTCATCAGGAACCTTCAGCGAGACGGAGTCTCTCTGGGACGATACCCGCCTAGAAGCTGCCGCTCACGGTGAACAGGAAGGTCCGACCAACGGGATCATCCACGACCCCGTACTGTTCGAAGGGCCCGCGCGAGTTGAACACGTTGTTGATCGTCAGCCGGACGTTCACCTCCTCGTTCACCGCGTAGCCCAGCGTATAGTTGAAGCGGCTGATGCCGGGCCTCTCGAACACGAGGGTCTGTTCCGGATAGGCCGTGGGGTTGGTCTGCACATTGCCTACGGTTCGGCTTGTGCGAATCCAGGTCAGCCGTTGATCGATCGGCCCGATCTGATGCGCGACGTCGAAGCGGAATTCGAACTCCGGCCGCTCACCGGCCGATGGATCAATGTTTCCGGCAAGGCCATTGGGGAAGGTGTCGTAGTTGAGCAGGTTGTACATCGTCCCCGACAAGTAGATGTCCCCCCAATTCGACGCCCGGGCTCCGAGCAGTTCTTCGACCGCGAAGTTGTACCGGACCTCCACGGTCGCCGCCCGCAGGCGGACGGCAGCCAGGTTGAAGTTCGGATAGAACAGAAAGGCGAAGTTGAAGGGCGCATTGTCGACCGCCGGGCCACCCGGGTTGGTGACCGGGAGGACAGGCCCGCCGGTCAGCGGGTTGGTCAGCGGGTTGATGTAGTTGCCTGTCGCCGTGTTCAGGACGTTGTAGGTAAACAGGCCGCAAGCCGGAGTACCGGACAGGCTGGAGTTCGGAAAATCAGCCTGGTCGAAGCAGGCGGGCACAGTCGTATCCGGCGCCACCAGCCCGACTAGCCCGGTGATGTCCGTGGCGAAATAGTCACCTGCGATCGTCAGGCGTGGGATCCAGCGCGGCGTCAGAGTGAAGCCGTAGCCAAAGGATTCGGCCTCTTCGTTCGCGAGGAAGGGGTTGGAAGCCGTCGCCGCAGGAACCCCGGCGACCCTGGCCGGGACGAAGGTGCCTAGGAAAGCCCTTGCCGCCGTCAGGTTCGGCGCAGCCCCCGTTGCAACGACCGCGGCCTCGCAGTTGGCGCGGCGTACAGCTGGGTTTGGGCCCTGGTCGATATTCGCAGTCGAGCAAGGATAGAGAGCTGCGGTGAAGCCGCCGAAGCCGGTGGACGGTGCGCCGAACAGTTCGACGATCGAAGCCGAGCGCACCGATGTAGACTTGTTGGCACGAACCTCGAAGTCCTCGCTCAGTTCCCAGCGGAGGCCGGCCTGCCAGACTTCGTCCGTGGTACCGGGCGACTGGGCGAAGCCGGCCTGGGTCGTGTTCTGGTCACGATCCACGATGCGGTAGGCACCGTTCAGTTCCAGGGTCTTGAAGAGGGGGATGTTCCACTCGTCCGAGAAGATCGGGATGGCGACTTCGTAACCGTATTCCAGGAAGCGCAGTTCACCTTGCGAGCCCTGGCCGGTGGTGTTCCGGGCGGAGCCTTGGGCGAAGGCCGTGCTCGGCGTGAAGAGCAGGCTTTCGTTGCGCCATTCGATCTGGGCACCGGCACTGATCCAGCCGGCCGGCAGGCGGAAGATTTCACCACCCAGCGAGGCCGACAGATAGTTCTGGCGGGCTTCGTTGAACGAGCCGGTGTCGGCGATCAGATAGTCACGCAGTTCATCTGTGACCGTCGCGTTGTTCTCGCCCAGGACGTTGAAGGGCACGCACGCGGCGACCTGCGCCGCCGTCGGGGTCAGGCTGAGCGTCGTGTTCAGACCGGCACCCAGGGCGGGGTTGCGGATGGCGATGCTTTCCGGGGCGGCCAGGGTCTGCTGACGGCAGCGGTTCTGACCGCTGATCGGATCCCGGATGACGTCGGTCGCCAGGGCGAACTCGATGTCATAGATGTTCTCGCTGAGGTTCTCGATGTCGCTCTGTCCATAGACGTAGGCGGCATCCCAGTAGAAGTTGCGGCCGAACAGACCGAACTCGCCTTCCAGCGAATGAGCCGTACGGAACAGTTCCACATTGTTCCCGCTCTCGACCGGACCGCCGTAGATGTCGGCGAGGGCACGGTTCACGAACAGGACGCGCTGACCGCCGATGGTCGGGATGGTCAGGCCCTGGGCGGCCAGGGTGTTGATCTGGGCCAGGTTCGAGGCACCCAGATAGGGGTTCTGGTCGATGAACAGCGGGATCGAGCGGCTGCCGGCGGTCGTGCTGCCGGTGACGTTGTTGCCGTCGACGTTGGCGACCGAACGATACTGGACGTCGCTGTACAGGTACTCGCCGCGGTAGGTGATGCTGTCGGTGATGTCGAAGCGGGTCAGAGCCGAGAAGCTGGCGCGCTCGGTCGACGACAGCAGGTTGCCGTAGCCCCGCTCAACGCCGCTCGAGCCGTCGCTGCCGACGCCGGTGGCGGGGCTGCCGAGCACAGGGTCGCCGATGTTGTAGCCGACGAGCTGACCCGACTCATTGAACTGCAGCGGTACCGCACGACGAGGGAACAGGGCCGAGGTGGCCGGGTCGGTGTTGGCGATCGTCGGGAAATAGCCGGTCGGGCTTCCGGCTGACGTCCCTTGGCCGCCAAAGAAGGTGCCGACGAATAGCAGGGGGTCGATGTTCGGGTTGGCGGCATGGTATTCCGCCGGTGTCGGGAGATTCGCCTGCAGCAGCGCCAGGGCCAAGGCGTTGGTCTGAGCCGCGGACAGGCCGGTGGTCGAAGTGCCGGGCGCGAACCGATTGATGATGCTGGCGGTCGAGACACCCGCCGGCAACGCGCTGGGCGCGAAGAACGGAAGGCCGTCGGTTCCCGTCCGATTAAAGCCCGCCGCGACCGGGGTCGACGGAATGAAGAAACTGGCACCGCCCACGCCGGTCGGCAAAATGTTGCCGGTTGTCAGGAAACCGCCCCACGACTGGGCGTTGGTGCGGATGCGCCCCGGCGACAGCAGATTGGTGGCCTGCGTGTCGGCGGTTCCTGGCAGGAAGGCGAGGGTCGCGCTGCCGTTCAGGAAATTGGCGACGCTGAAGTTCGTGTTGCGGATGCCGCCGTTCCGCGGGTTTGCGATCAGACCGATGTTTCCGCTGTACTCACGATCGCCGCCGACCGGGATCAGTTCCTCCTTGTAGTAATCGAGCGCCAGAGTGACGTTGGCTCGGTCATCGTAGAAGTTCTTGCCCCAGGTGACGGCACCGCGATAGCGCTGGCCGTCACCGTATTCGGTGACGCCATACTGGGCCAGCAGGTCCAGGCCGTCGAAGTCGTCCTTGAGGATGAAGTTGACCACGCCGCCGACGGCGTCGGCACCGTAGATGGCGCCGCCGGTGCCCGGCGTCACCTCCAGACGCTCGATCAGCGACGGGGGGATCATGCTGATGTCGACTTGGGCGCCCGTGGCGTTCTCGGGCACGAAGACCGTGGCCTGGTTGCCCGAGATGAAGCGACGACCATTCACCAGGGTCAGGGTGCGCTGGGTGCCGAGGTCGAACAGGTCCACGAACGCGAAGTTGTCACCGAACTGGCCGTTCGCCCCCTGCGAGGTCGAACCGGACCCCACGAGCGGCAACTGGTTCAACACGTCGATGGCATTGCCCACAGCCGTGCGCTCGAACTCTTCCTCAGTGACCTGCAACACCGGAGTAGGCGTTTCAAAGGACTCGCGACGCAGGCGCGAACCGGTGACGACGACTTCTTCGACCTCTGTCTCCTGCTCAGGGTCTTCCGCCGCGGGCACTGCCGCGGCTGTCTGCGCCGATGCCGATGCCGCAAAGACGCTCATGGCGCCGACGAAGACGGTCGTCGCCAACAGTCGCTGACGTGTGATCTGGTTTCTCAAAATCTGCCCTCCTGGAACGCTGACACGTGAAGGATTGGCTCCTCCAACGTGTCCGCCGTTGATGCGCATCCTGATCCTGATGACAGTCATCAGGCCTCAATGGCCCAACCCTTATTCACAGACAGAACGTCATGAAACCGTCTAATCATTGCCAGACTAGGGTTATATCGCTTCGAAGCTATTTAATCACAGTCTACGTGTTTGCAATAGTGCAATTAGTTAGCATCAATACTTGCTAAATCCAGTTTCGCCAGGCGGGAGAGAACTTCTGCCTGGCTCCTCTGAGGCCTGAAGCGCCGTCAACGAGCCGCGCTGCGCTTCACGGTCTCTGCACGGACCGCATCTGGAGGAGTTTCTCCGGCCGGTCGTCAGAACCAGGTAAAGCAGGCGTTTTTCGTAAGGTGGACTTCGCGACCTTCAGACCAACGCCCCACGTAGTTGGGCTACGAGGCTCATCTCGGGGCATTTCCGCCGCGCATCAAAAAGGAACAGTACCCGCCAGAACGATGGTCACTGTCGCGCAGAACGAGGAGCTAGTCTTGGTGGAACGGAAGTCATTCTTCCTCGAAGCGGAGCGTGCACCTTTAATCGCACCAGACGTTTGCCCGCCTCTCCCGTGCAGCCGGTCAACGGTGAGTGAGAGCGGCCCGGCGTGATCCTGCGATCCTTGGCTTCGAGAACCCAGCAACCAGCGTCGCTGGAATCTTGGGGGCGGATCGCGGAAGCGACGGGCGGAGGACACTGGGAACCGCCGCATTGAGCCAAAGCCGGTCGTCAAAGCTCGCGAAGTTGTTGCGATTCTGCACAAGCGCGATGGAGGAAAACGGCGGAATGCTCGACCCGGCGTATCGCGATTGCCAGCGGTCGATCGCGTATTCCGCATCCGGCGCTTCAGTTAGGGCGGCCGCTACGGGTTAAACCGGACGCTGGAAGCCAATTCACCGTTCTAAACACCGTTCCAAAGCCCCCAGCTAGAACGGCATGATTGGCCTAAGTTGTTGAGAAGATGGCGCGCCCCAGTGGATGGTGTAGAGAACTATGCGGCGCAACTGAGTTTCTGAAGCGGGTGCCGCAGCTGACTGTTCGTCGCGGGCGGCCGGGGTGATGGCAGAGCTCTGGTGGTTCAGAAGCGTAGGTCGGGTCCGCCGTCACCGGATGCACCGCCACCGTCTCGTCGGGCCAAGGGACTGCGGATCACGCGGTTGACCATGGTGGTGGTCCCGTTCTGGACCACCCCGGCGATCTCCGGCCCGTCGTAGAGGTAGGAGCCCGCGCCCGTGCCGGTGATCGAGACAGGCGGCTCAGCGGATCATACGTCAGGGTGTTGGTCGCGCCGCCGCTGACCCCGACCGAGGTCAGGCGATTGGCCTGGTCGTAGGTCCAGGTGCGGGTCAGGTCGCCCAGAAGATTGCCCTTGGCGTCATACGGCAGCGGGACATTGTTGACCGTCGTCTGGTTCAGGATGTGTAGAATAACACTTTGTGTAATACGGGGACCAATCGAGGAGGAACTCCCCGCCGGAAAACATCTACGGCGACGGCATCGCCCGCCTGCAGACGGCTAGCCACTTTTCTGAACTCGGCGTCCAGTTCGACATCGTTTCGTACGATCATGCCATCACCATTAGATGGCCCAATCCATCCGTACCGGCTCCGAAAACTCGTATGAATTCCTGTGAATAGGCAATCGTCCGACTCCGCATACGAAGTGCGGGGTTCGAACAACAATGGCTCTCCATCGTTGACGAAGCAGCCGTTCTTCGGAGAGTGTCTGCCGATAATCATGTTTCCCATGCCTTCGGTCATTGCTCCCAAGGCCTATAAAACCGATGTCGGTTGCGGTGATCAGCGGTCGTTCTAAGGCGGAGATTTCCTGGTGCGTTAGAACCGCCGACACTTCGCGCGACCACGTGATCTACCTCGTAACCAGGGGGGGCTCGCCCCGCTCTGAGCCATTGGTTCATCCACCGCGGCGCTCGTCCGCTGTCTGCCAATAGACGGCGGAAGTTAGCGATGGGCCCGTAAAGGGGTCGGAGGCAATCATTATGCACCCACACCCCGGTCTCGCCAACAAAGTAGGTGTGGAAGCCCTCGACCTCGAAGTTGTAGGTGTCGGCGGTGCGGTCGGTGGCGAGGACGGAAATGACCTCGACGGGTGCTCCGTCGGCGGTTACGAGTTCGAGTCCGAGCGACAGGTCGTCGGTCTCCACCCAGCGGCCGTCAGTGGTGCGCCAGGGGTGTTCGTCCGTGGTCGAGATGACCTCGGTCGAGCCGTCATCCAGCTCTATTGTAACTTCCCAAATCGGACGATCCTGATTGCGGATCAGTTCGACTATGGGACGATAGGCGGTTTCGCCGGTCCGGTCATCGCGCGCAAGAACATGATCCCCGACTTCTAGGTCCTCGATGTCGCGCAGCCCGTTCTCCGTCCAGACTTCTGTTCCCGCCTCGAAGCACTGGCAACGACGAAGTCCTGTCGAGCCGGCCCGTCCAAGAATTCTGCTGGGCAGTCCTACGCCGGGAATGAGTGCAAGAATGGGCTCCGCATAAATCGCGTTATCGTTCAACGCCTGGTCCCGCAGCGGTTCGTAGCGCCGATACTCGGGTGTGTTGCGCACGTCACCGCGCGTGAAATCGACCCCTCCGAAATAATCGCTGACGGAAGGGCCCCGTCCGCCACCACGAGTGATCAGACCGATGAGGCCCCCGCTGCTGAAGTTTCCGCCACCGCCATTAGGAGTTAACTGACTAGCTGTTTGCGGGCGCAGTCCATAGCAATCGATCGAAGTGTCCGGATAGTTGTAGGACTGGACCGTCTCGCACATCCCCGTCGGATCGACGAGGTTCACCGGATCGCCCCCGACGTAGGCGTAGAGGTTCATCCCGTCGCCGTAGCCGATGGGATCGGGCTGCAGGAACCGGCCGAGCACGGGGTGATAGGCCCGGGCCTTATAGTGATAGATCTGGGCGTCGGGCAGCCAGAGCTGGCCGGTGTACTGGAACCGTCCGGCATTGCCCGTTTGGGGCACGCCGTACTCGTCATAGGCCAACCGACCCAGGATCGACCCCGCCGGTCCCGTCAAGGCGATCGTGGAGTTCTGGTGATCCAGCAGAGTGTAGGTTGGATTGGCGCTGACCGGATGAACCGCCACCGTCTCGTCGGCCCAGGGCCCGCGGATCACACGGTTGACCAGGGTCGTGGTTCCGTTCTGGACAACGCCGGCGATCTCCGAGCCGTCGTAGAGATAGGAGCCTGCGCCCGTCCCCGTGATCGAGTACAACCGGCTCAAGGGATCGTAGGCCAGGGTGTTGGTCGCCCCGCCCGCAATCCCGCCGGACGTCAGCCGGTTGGCCTGGTCGTAGAGGTAGGTCCGGGTCAGGTCGCCCTGGAGGTTGCCCTTCAGGTCATAGGGCAGATTGATGGTGTTCAGATCGATCTGGTTCAGCCCGTCGGGCTGATAGGTGGTCGTGCCGTTGGCCCCGCCGGTCCAGGCGTAGAGATCGTTGGTCCGCGTCTGTGACGTGATCTGGCCGGCGGGATTGTAGCCGTAGGTCCAGGCCACGTCGTCGGTTGTGCCCGCCAGGTCGTGGGCCATCGACGTCATCCGCGAGATCCCGTCATAGCCGTAGCTGGTGGACGGCCCCGATCCTCGCGTCACCGAGACCCGCCGCCCGAGGTTGTCGTAGCCGTAGCCGGCCACCACCGCCGAACCGGTCGAGGTCAGCGACGTCATCGCGTCGGTCAGGTCGTAGGTGTAGTCGACCAGATAGCCGTCCGGCCAGGTCATGCGCGTGCGCCGCCCGGCGATGTCGTACTGCATCGCCATCGCGCCCAGGGGCGTGGTCTCGCTCAGCTGACGGCCCAGCGCATCCCAGGACATGGTGACCGTGCGCACCCCCGGCTGCACAGCCGTCAGCGGGTTGCCCACCAGGTCATAGGTATAAACGATGTCGCCGACGTTGGTCGGATTGTCGGCGAAGGTTAGACGGTTCAGGCGGTCGTAGGTGTAGGCGAAGGTCTGATTGTTGCGGGTGATGTAGGTGGCGATGTTTCTGGCCGGATCGTAGGTCCACTGTTGTCGGTCCGTCGTCGAGGACCCTCCGCCGGTCGCGTTCGGATAGCGCAGCACCGCCAGCCGGTCGAAGCCGTCGTATTCCAGCGTCGAGACGTTGCCGTTGCCGTCCGTCAGGGTCTGGGTCCGGCCGTTGGTGGTATAGGTCAGGCTCTCTGTGATGGCCTCCGCCAAGCCGAAGGCGGTGGTGACCGAGCTCTGACGATTCAGCACGTCATAGACGTACTTGGCGATGCGGTCCGGGCCGAAGCCGCCGGAGGTCGCGGCCGTACAGGCCGACCCCGGCGGGCTGGAGAAGGTTGCCGGGTTCATGCGGGTCGTGGCGCAGTCCAGACGTCCGGATGCGTCGTAGGACATCTGGGTCAGGGCCTCGGTCGACGCGCCTGCCGTCTGGCTGCGGCTCTCGATCATGCGGCCATAGGCGTCGTAGACGCTGGCCTCGCGCTGGAGCGTCGAGAACGCCGCCCAGTTGGCGTCGGAATAGCCCGCCGTCGTGCCGGCCTCGGTCAGAGTCACCTGGCCGCGCGGGCTGTAGGTGTAGCGCACGGCTCGGTTCAGCAGGGCCCCGCCACCGTCCGGATCCGGCCCGATCGTGCCGACCAACTGAAGCGCGGCATCATAGCGGAACTGGGTCAGATCGCCGCCACCGCTGAGCGGCCCGTCCACGGTCGCGACCTGGCCATAGGGCGTATAGGTCATCTGGCTCGTTGCGGTCAGCGACCCGTCCCCCGCCGCAACCGAGATCGAGGTCGGCAGAAGCGGGCGCGGTGCCCCGGCGGTCCCATAGCTGAGGGTCGTCACCGTCTCGTCGGCCGTGCCGGTGCAACTGGACCCGGAGCGGCAGGTCGAGGTGGAAACCGGCAGGCTGACCGGCGTCGGCGCCTGAACGATGCCTGAGCCGTTGCTGTACCAGGCATAGAGGGACTGATAGCCGTAACGGACCTGCGGTCGAGCGCCGGAGCCCGACGGTGCGGGCGCGGTGACGGTCAGGACGCCGCCGTGGCCGGAATCGTAGGTGTAGTCGGTGGTGAAGCCCCGCGCGTCCGTCGTCGAGGTCGGTTGGTTGCAGGTCTTCCGGTTGGCGCAGGTCGAGGGGTAGGTCGCCGAGGTCACGATGTCCGCGAGCCCCGAGCCCGGCTTGGCGACGCGCCGCACCTGGGTGACGTTGCCACGGCCATCGTAGTCGTAATCGACCGCGTCTCCTTCCGGCTGAGTGACCAAATCCAGGCGCCGCTGGCCGTCATAGGTGAAGGTGCGGGTCTGGCTGAGGGCGTTGGTGGCCGAGGTCGCCCGCCCGATGGTCTGGTCCGAAACCACGACGGTCTGCTGGCCCTGAGGGCCTGTCGAGGTGGTGGTGCGCTGGCTGCCCGCATCCACATAGGCGTAGTTCCAGGTCCCGGTGGCGTCGGTCACCGAGGTGACGCGATTGCCCGTCCCGTAGGTCACCTGCACCTCGGGCGAGGTCGAGCCCGGCAGGGTGATGGAGGCGATGCCCCCAGCGGCATAGGTGAAGGTGGTGGTGCGCCCCAGGGCGTCGGTGGCGGTGTTGGGCCGTGCGGCGTCATAGGTGACGCTGGGGGCGTCGACGAGGTCTGCGCACGTGTTGCCGATGGGGTCGCAATAGGTCGAGGCCAGGTTGACGCCCTTGACCGTCTGCACCTGCAACCACCCGGTCAGGTCGGCGTCCGCATCGTCGCTGGCGTAGATGTAGTGGATGTGGTTGCCGAAGGTGTTGGTGATCGACTGCAACCGCGTGGCCTCGGCGTAGGAGAGGCAGTTGCCCTCGACATCGAAGAAGCTGCAGTAGGTGACGGTCGCGTAGTTGTAGGTCCGGACTTCGCCGTCCGGCAGGGTGTGATCCACCACCGCCGCGATGCCGGAGATGCCCGAGGTGTAGCCGCTGTAGGCCGTGGTGAAGTTGACCACGGCACCCGACGCCGTGGTGAAGGTGTATACCGGTCCCGATTGGGTCAGGGTCGCGCCGGTGTTCGACTGAGGCGTGAAGGTCGAGCCGGACAGGGTGAAGATCTCGGAGTCCGCTCCGATCGACACCGTATAGGTGTTGCCCGACACATAGATGTTGCCCGAGAAGGTGTCGCGCCAGTTGGACAGTGTCCCCCCGACATAGACCCGTCCATAGGACAGTCCGCCCGCGCCGGGCTGGCCCACCACCACTTCGGTGCGCGCATTGACGAAGGCTCCGCGCACCAGGTCCACGCCGCGTTCGTCCAGTGTGTAGTGCTCCGGCGCCGGCGGCTGTTGCGCCAACGTCGGATTGGCCAGGATCATGGGAAGGGCGGCGGCCGTGGCCGACAGCCAGGCGAGACGAGTGAGCTTGCGCATCATGAAGGTCCGTCACGGGCGCGCGCCGTCGGCTCGCCGCGACGAGCGGCGACCAGGCCTCGCGCAATGATTTGAGGTCGAAGAGAGCGGCGCGCTCAGGCGCCGGTGGTCTGCTTCTGGGTTCGGTTGTCGGCGTCGTCGTGCTGGTAGTCGACGGTCTCGCCGTTGTTCACGGTGCCGGACCGGACCACTTTCACCAGCCGCCCTTGCGCGTCATAGGTGTAGGTGATCGTCTCGGTTGCCGCCGCGCCGGACGCGGCAATCAACCCGGTGATAAAGGCCGCAGTCGAGGCGGCGAGCAGTCGTTTCCGTCGCATGTCATCCCCTCCAGTCCCAAGATCGACGTTCACTCAAAGCGTGAAACTCGTCAACCCCAACTTGTGGTGAAGGGGACATTATCCGATCGGTGCGTCAGAATCGGACGTGGGTCGGGCGATATACCGAAGTTGGTCGCTGAGGGTCTCAAACGGTCTAGGCTCGCTTCTGGCTGATACCGTTGAAAAAGTCGGCTGGCTGACGAGGCGACACGGCCGTTTGGTCAGGCGGTGAAAGGATCGCGGGGTTCGTGGGCTTTCAGGCGGGTGCCGGGGCGGCCTGCATCGGGATCAGCCGGGCCATCTTGCGCAGGTTCTGAGCGGTGGCGGCGAGGAGGAACTCGTCTCGTGCGCCGCAGGGACCGCGAAGGCGCAGTCGGTCCAGCCTCAGGATGCGCTTGAGGTGGGCGAACAGCATCTCGACCTTCTTCCGTTCGCGTCTGGAAGTGACGTAGGCGTCGGTCCTGGCGATGTCGCGGGCGACGTCCCTGGCGTCTTCGTGGATGGAGCGGGTCACTTTCCGGGCCGGCGCGTTGGGACAGCAGCGGGGCTTCAGCGCGCAGGCGTCGCAGTCGATCTTGGAAGCGCGATAGCGAAAGGTGTCATCCGGTGGGGTGTCGGGGTGATCGGCGCGGAAGGCTCGCCGATATTGCTTCAACGCCTTGGCACCGGGACAGCAGTAGAGGTCGGTCTCGGCGTCATAGGCGAAGTCGGCGCGCGAGAAGGTGCAGTCGGTCCGGCCAGACTTGTCGATGACCGGGATGTGCGGCGCGATCCCCTGGTCGTTGAACAGCCATTCCAGCATCTCGGCGGATCCATAGGCAGTATCGGCGGCGAGTCGATCAGGATGGAGATGATGCCGATCCCGGACTCGCTCGATCATGGTGCGGGCCGCCGTCAGTTCGGCGGGGCGCACGGCGGTGGAGGTTTCGACATCGACGATGACGGCGTGGTCCAGGTCGATCAGATAGTTGGTGGCGTAGGCGAAAAAGGCCAGACCCTTGTTCGCGCCGGTCCAGCGCGCGGCTGGATCGACGGGCGAGTTGAACTTGGGCGTCACGGGCGTGGCCGCGCCGAACGCTGCGTCGTCCAGCACCGCCAGATACTCGTCGATCGCCCGGCTCGACGCGCCGGGTGCCAGGCCGGGATCACCGGGCACGCTGCGCTCGCGGTTCGCCTCCGCCTTGATCAGGCTGGCGTCCACGGCGAAGCCTTTGCCACCGACGCGGCCCTCCGCCATGCAGCGGCGCAGGACTGTGTCGAACAGCTGGCGTAGCAGGTCGCTCTCGCGGAAGCGGCCCTGGCGGTTCTTGGAGAAGGTCGAGTGGTCCGGCACGGCCCCGTCCAAACCCAGGCGGCAGAACCAGCGGTAGGCCAGGTTCAGGTGCACCTCCTCGCACAGCCGCCGCTCGGACCGGATGCCGAAGCAGTAGCCCACCAACAACATCCGGATCAGCAGTTCCGGATCGACCGAGGGACGGCCCACGGCGCTGTAGAACGGAGCCAGATGGGCCCGCAGCCCCTCCAACTCCACGAACCGGTCGATCGACCTCAACATGTGGTTCGCCGGGACGTGTCCCTCCAGCGAGAACTCATAGAACAGGGCCGTCTGATCGACCCGCCGCTCGCCCATCATCACGCTGCCTCCGGCCTTAATGACCAGAGTGAATCAGCCCTCGCCGACCGTGGCGATTGCCGACTTTTTCAACGGTATCGGCGCTGATCTGACATGGGCCATTCGACTAGTGCTCACGCTGGCGCATGCAACTGCTCGATCCTCTCCAACTCGCCGCGCCCCTCAATTGCGGCCTTGGACAGATCGTGGGTGGTCTGGAGGTTGATCCAGTACTGTGGGGAAGTGCCGAAGACCTTTGCCAGACGTAGCGCCGTATCGGCGGTGATGGACTGCTTCTCGCGCACCAGGCGTTCGATACGGGCCCGGTCCTTAAGGCCCATGGCCTTCGCGAGGGCACCGGCGCTGAGATCGTAAGCGGGCAGGTAGTCTTCCCGAAGGTGCTCGCCAGGGTGCGGCGCGGGAGCCGCGAAATTGGCGAAGTCATGCGTCGCCATCGGCGGACTTCTCTCTTTCTGACCCGATCCCGGGCCGCTCCACTGAGCCTCCGCTCAGTGGTAATCCACGAACTCGACGTTCTCCGGACCCTGATCGGTCCATCGGAAGCAGATGCGGAACTGGTCGTTCACGCTGATCGACCACTGCCCCGCCCGATCCTCCTGAAGGCGGTGCAGGCGGTTTCCCGGCGGATGCTTGAGGTCATCGAGCCGCGTCGCCGCATCCAACTGGAAGAGGCTGCGCCGCACCCGCTTGAAGAGGTCCGCCGGGAAACCTTTGGGGCAGTTGCCATCAAAGACCTCCCTAGCTTGCTTGCCCTTCCAACTCAGGATCACGGCGAAAGGCTTCCACGCGCAGCTTTTAGCGAAGCGTGCTACATAAGTCAAGCTAGTGTAGCGCAATTCGCTACGTTGATGATCCGCTACGACTGAGCTGGTTTGCAAAGCTATGGGAGCCTTAGCCCTTCAGCCGCACTCCTGGCCCTTGGTGAGAATCGGCAGGCAGAAAAGCCACTCCCGCACTCTCTAAGGCGTCCTGGATACGTTGCAGATTACTTGAAAGGATCGACCCCTTACCGGCCTCAAATCGCAGGATGGTCGAGTCAGCCACGCCAGATAATGTCGCCAGTTCGCGAACGCTGATTTTCAACCCGGCGCGCGCCATTCTGACCTGACTTGCCTCTAGCATGAACGAAATTCCTCTCTGCGTGATAGAATTTCGTTGACCTGCTCGCGGAAATTCGGTCGAGTGTAGGTGAAATTCAATCAAACTCCACCGTTCAGCATCATCTGAGCGACCGGGCGGCTGCGCGGGAGGTCACGCATGCTTGGCCACCAAGGATCGTTACGGAACCGGAAAGGGAGGCGACGCCCTCCCGACTACCCTTTGGCCGCTGCTTTCCTCCGCAATGCCCGAACCTTCCATGCCATGGCTTGGACCGAGCCAGATCGCTCAGGATGGAGATCGGCTTACCCCTCAGCTATCGCCATCGAACTGGGCTTGAAGGCCTATCTTCTCCATCGCGGTTTCTCCGACGATTGGAACCGGGTCCATCTGCGGCATGATCTGAAGAAGGCCCTCCGGTGCGCCCGGCTGGCCGGACTGCGTGACGTGCCAGACGGGGTAGCGGAACTAGCCACGATCCTTGGCCCGCTCTACGCCTCAGGGGAGATGCGATCTGGCGCGGCCGAACCCGACCTGCCGCTCTCGCCCGACGCTGCCGACAGAGCGATCAGCCGCCTTCTGGATGTCATCGAGACCGCCATCGGAATGGAAGGAGGGGCGGGGCCATGAGCCTTGGCTGGTTCCGATGCCGGCGAGGACTCAGGCAGACCGCAGAACCGGACCGGCGTCATGTCCTGATGCGAGCGATCCAGGAGCTGTCACCTGACTGCCGCGATGTCTTCGTCCTGCATCGCTTTGAGGACATGCCGCTGGACGAGATCGCCGAGCACCTCCGGATCGATCGCGCGATGGCCGAAGCGCGTCTGGCCGAGGCGCTCGTTCAGCTGTCCCGCGCCATCGATGAAGCCGACGCTCGGCGCTCTTCGGAACGCAAGTGAGGGTCTAGGGCAGGATAGGCTTTGCGCCGGCATTGTCTGACAAGCTGAGCAGTATCGGCCCTCGTTTCCAGGCGGGGAGCGGAGCCGTTCGAGCGCCTCAACCCCGCTTCGCGCCCTGCGGGCTGCGGCGTGCGCCGCAGGCGCTGACCCGCTCGTCCGGCCCCGCTGGGGGCTCGGCGAGGATCGATGGATCGATCCGCCTTGTGAGAAGGCGTGGCGGGTTATCTGCGAGGGAGAGCTTACGGATATGCGCCTGCGTTCAGAGCAACCAGCCTTGCGGCTATGTACGTCCAGCTGTCATCGGAGCCGCAGAGGCGGCGGCGCCGGACTCCGCCAGCCCGGCGAGTCGAGGTACGCTCACCCATACGCATCACCGACACTTGGCCCGACGACCTGCCGATCACCCCGGCCGAGGTGCGGGCGGTGGAGGCCTGGCTTGGCGAGGTGCTGGACGAGGTTTTCGGTCCGCGCCTCTGAGAGGATGAGGACATGACGGACATGGTTCAGCACGCAGGGGTTCAGACCCGGGCCGCTCTCTACCTCAGGGTCTCCACGGGCCGGCAGGCGACCAACGACCTGTCGATCCCGGACCAGCGCCGCCAGCTGGAGGCCTATTGCGAGGCCAAGGGCTGGGAAGCGGCGGTCGAGTATGTGGAGCCGGGCAACACCGCCACCGACGACCGGCGCCCTTCATTCCAGTCCATGATCGAGGCAGCCCTGATCAAGCCGCCCGCTTTCGACGTGATCGTGGTGCACAGCTTCTCGCGGTTCTTCCGCGACCAGTTTCAGTTCGAGTTCTACGTCAGGAAGCTGGCCAAGAACGGCGTGCGTCTCGTCTCGATCACCCAGGAGCTGGGCGACGATCCGATGAGCATGATGATGCGCCAGATCATGTCGCTCTTCGACGAGTACCAGTCCCGGGAGAACGCTAAGCACACGCTGCGGGCCATGAAGGAGAATGCCCGGCAGGGCTTCTGGAACGGCGCGCGACCGCCCATCGGCTACCGCATCGTCGCCGCCGAGCAGCGCGGATCCAAGATCAAGAAGACGCTGGAGATCGACCCGCTTCAGGCCGCGATCGTTCGCACCATCTACCTATGGGCGCTCACGGGCGACGGGGAGCGCGGACCGATGGGCCTGAAAGCCATCGCCACGCGGCTGAACGATCAGAACCTCCGCACCCGCGACGGCGGGCGCTGGGGGATCAGCGCGGTGCATCAGGTCCTCACCCGCTCGACCTACATGGGCGAGCACCGCTTCAACACCCGCGACTACCTGACCAAGAAGCCCAAGCCGGAGTCTGAGCACGCTATTATGGCAGTGCCGCCCATCGTGTCTAAAGAGGACTATGACGCCGTCCAGGCGCGCCTCGCGTCCCGGAACCCCAAGTGGACGCCGCCTCGCGTCAGCAGCGGGCCGAACCTGCTTACCGGCATTTGCTTCTGTGGAAGCTGTGGCGGTGCGATGACCCTGAGGACGGGCAAAGGCAGCGCGGGCGGCCAGTATCGCTACTACGCCTGTTCAACCAAGGCCCGCATCGGCGCGACCGGATGTACGGGCATGTCGGTCCCGATGGACAAGCTGGACGACGCCGTGATCGGCCACCTGGAGAAGCGCTTGCTCGATCCAGAGCGCCTCGCACTCCTGATGGAGCAGCTCCTGGATCGCAGAGAGGAATGGGCTGACCAACGTCGCAGCCACATCGCCGAGATGCGCACAAGCGCGCTACGGAGGCCGAGGCCAAACTCAATCGTCTCTACGAAGCCATCGAGAACGGCGTGCTGGCACCCGACGATCCCTCGTTGAAGGATCGGATCGCCGAACTCACCGGGACCCGCGACCAAGCCCGCGCCGATGCTGAGCGCGTCAGTTCGTCGGTCGAACGTCTCGCGCCGACGATTACTCCCGAGACCTTGAACCGGTTTGCCGGTGCCGCCCGGCGCAAGCTACGCGACCGCACCAGCGGATACCGCCGAGACCACCTGCGGGCACTGACGCAGCGTGTGGAGGTCATCAGCAAGACCGAAGCGCGCATCATCGGCTCACGAACGCAGCTTTTGCGAGCCTTGGCATCCAGTGGTGGTGGGGATTACGCCGCCGTTGGCGGAGTTCGCAGTTTTGAACCGAAGTGGCGCGCCCGGAACGATTCGAACGTCCGACCCTCAGATTCGTAGTCTGATGCTCTATCCAGCTGAGCTACGGGCGCGCACAGGCCTTGACGGCGAGGGCGGGTATCTAGCGGGTCGGTTCGGCGGGCGCAACCCGGTTTTCGGAGCCTGTTCGTCTCCGGGCCTTGGCGCGGTGGGCCGGGCGGCCTAGGTCGGGGACGGCTCTCCCGCTCGCCGGACCCTGGACCTCATGTCGATACGCTCGCAGACCCGCTTCCTTGCCATCGCCCTGGCTCTCGGCCTCGCCGCCTGCCAGACCGCGACGCCGCAGCTTCCCGCCCGGACCGGCGCCGGGTCCGATGCGCCGGCCGCTTCCGCGGCTCCGCCGGCGCGCGGTCCGTTCGTCTCCGCCGCCAATCCGCTGGCCGTCCAGGCGGGGCTGGATGTGCTGGGCCGGGGTGGGTCGGCGGTCGATGCCGCCGTGGCCGTGCAGGCCGTGCTCGGCCTGGTCGAGCCCCAGTCCTCCGGCCTGGGCGGCGGGGCCTTCCTCATGCATTTCGACGCCGCGAAGGGGGAGACCGTCGTTTATGACGGGCGCGAGACCGCCCCGGCAGCCGCCACGCCCGAGCTGTTCTTCCACGACGGCCGACCCCTGAGTTTCCCCGACGCGGTCCTCAGCGGCCGTTCGACCGGCGTGCCCGGCGCGGTCGCGGCCCTGGCCATGGCGCAGCACGAACACGGTGCCCTGGAGTGGTCCGACCTGTTCGGCGAGGCCGAGCGCCTGGCCCGGGACGGCTTCGTCGTCAGCCCGCGTCTTGCCGGCATGATCGCCCTGACGCGCGGCCAGGCGCGGACGCGATGGGCCGACGCCTATTTCACCAGGGCCGACGGCACCCGCTATGTGGCGGGCGACGTGCTGCGGAACCCGGCGTATGCCGAGACCGTGGCCACCCTGGCGCGCGACGGGATCGCCGCCTTCCGCTCGGGGCCGATCGCCCAGGCCGTGGTCGAGGCTGTGCAGGCCGAGCCCCGTCCCGGGTCGCTGAGCCTGGCCGATCTGGCGGCTTATCGCCCGATCAAGCGCGATGCGCTGTGCCGACCCTTCCGGGTCTATGTCGTTTGCGTGCCGCCTCCGCCGTCCAGCGGCGTGGCGTTGTTGCAGCTGCTCGCCATGGCCGAGGCGCCCATCGTCGCTGCCGAGCTCGCCCGGGGCGAGACGAGCGCGGCGGCCTGGATCGCCTTCGCTCAGATCCAGCGGCTGATGTATGCCGACCGCGACCGATATGTCGGCGACCCCGCCTTCGTCGGCGTGCCCGTGGCCGGGCTGCTGGACGAGGACTATGTCGCCGCCCGCGCGGCCCTGGCCACCGGCCTGAGCGGCGCGGCCCCGGCCGGCACGCCCCCCGGCGGGGTCTTCCGCGCGCCCGACGCCACGACCGAGCCTTCGGGCACCAGCCATTTCGTCATCGTCGACGCCCGGGGCAACGCCGTCTCCATGACCACGACGGTCGAGAGCGTGTTTGGCTCGGGCCGGATGGCGGCGGGGTTCTTTCTGAACAACCAGCTGACGGATTTTTCGTTCACGCCGACGCGGCCGGACGGGGGCGAGGCGGCCAATGCCGTGGCACCCGGCAAGCGGCCCCGGTCGTCGATGTCTCCCGTGATCATTCTGGACCGGGACGGCCGACTGGTCGGGGCAGTAGGATCCCCCGGGGGGCCTTCGATCCTGGCCTATAACGCCAAGGTCCTGATCGGAACCCTGGTCTGGGGTCTGTCGATGCAGGCAGCCATCGACCTGCCCAATCTTGTCGCGCGGGGCGGGGGCTTCGGGGCCGACACGGCGCGGTTCGGACCGACCCTGGCCCAGCAACTGGCGGCGGGCGGGGTTGCGCTGGCACCGAACCAGTCCGAGACCTCGGGCCTGCACGGGGGCCTGTGGAGACAGGGCCCGGACGGCTGGGCCTGGGACGGCGGCGCCGACGACCGGCGCGAAGGCGTGGCGCGGACGCGGTGACGGGGGCAGCCTACCCCGTCGATGATGGAATGGATCCATGATATGGCGTTGCCGCATGGAAGTCCGTGAGACCATCGCCGTCTGGATCGATCGCGAACCCACCCGCGAGGAGGAAATCGGTGCGCTCGACGAGGAGGATATCTTCGAGATGGCGAACCTTGGTGAGCGACACACCGGAATCCCCGGCGTTATTTTCATCTCCACCGTGATGGGCTCTCACGGTCCGCGCGTGAAATACTACGCCAAGACGGGCTCCAATCAGCCGAGCTTTTCGGTCGCGATCGCATCTCAACCTCGCGTTCTGGCCAACAGCATGGACGACCGGGACCTCAACCGAATGGCACCCGTCGTTCTTGAATGGGTCCGTCTCAACCATGAAGCGCTCGCGAGCTTCTGGTGGGAAGGCAAGTTCTGGCAGTTCGACGAAGTTGAAGCCTTCGTCGCCGGTCTAGCGAAGGTCTGACGCCCTACCGCAGCGCCAGCGTCACCTGCTTGATCTCGACGTATTCGTCGATGCCGTGTGTCGAGCCTTCGCGGCCGTAGCCGGATTGCTTGACCCCGCCGAAGGGGGCGACCGCGGTGGACATGAGTCCGGTGTTGACCCCGATCATGCCCGCCTCGATCCGCCGTCCGATCCGCATCGCGCGGTCCAGGTCGCGCGTGAAGACGTAGGAGGCAAGGCCGAACGGGCTGTCGTTGGCCCGATCGAGGCATTCGTCCTCGGTCTCGAACGGGAAGACGGGGATCAGGGGCCCGAACGTCTCCTCCTCGCGGAACAGGGCGTCGTCGCCGCCCAGGGTCACCGTGGGCTGGAAGAAGCGCCCGCCCAGGCTGTGTCGTTCGCCGCCGGTCAGGACCTTGGCCCCGGACGCCACGACGCGCTTCAGGTGGTCCTCGACCTTGTCGATCGCCTTGTCCTCGATCAGCGGGCCGACCTTGACGCCGTCCTCGAAGGCCGGACCGACCGGGATACTGGCCACCGCTTCGGCCAGCTTGTTCGCATAGGCCTCCGCGACCGAGGCCTGGACATAGACCCGGTTCGGACAGACGCAGGTCTGGCCCGAGTTTCTGAACTTGCCCTTGATGGTCTCCGCCACCGCCAGGTCCAGATCGGCGTCCCCGAACACCATAAGGGGCGCGGCTCCGCCCAGCTCCATCGACAGCCGTTTCAGGGTCGGGGCGCACTGTTCCGCCAGCTTGCGGCCTACGGGCGTCGATCCGGTGAAGCTGAGCTTGCGGATCAGGGGCGAAGCCGTCAGCACCCCACCGATGGTCGCGGCGTCGCCGGTGACGACGCTCAGCGCCCCCTTGGGCAGCCCGGCCTTGTAGGCCAGTTCCACTAGGGCGATGGCGGTGAAGGGCGTCTGGCTCGCCGGCTTGACCACGGCGGTGCAGCCCGCGGCGAACGCCGGGCCCAGCTTCCTCGTCAGCATGGCGGCGGGAAAGTTCCACGGCGTGATCAGGGCGCAGGGGCCGACCGCCTGCCGGAAGGTGACGATGACATGGCCCAGCGGGCTGTCCTGGGTATCGCCCAGCAGGCGCTCGGCCTCGCCGGCGAACCATTTCAGGAAGCTGTTGGCATAGACCGCCTCGCCCCGCGCCTCCTCGAACGGCTTGCCGTTCTCCAGCGCCATGAGGCCGCCCAGCCCGTCCAGGTTTTCGTCGATCAGACGGGCCCAGTCGCGCAGGAAGGTCGCCCGCCTGTGCGGATCGGTCCGCGACCAGTCCGGAAAGGCGTCGTGCGCGGCCTGGATCGCGCGCTCGGTCTCGGCCACGCCCAGGTCGGGCACATCGCCGATGATCTCGCCGGTCGCCGGATCATCGACCGCGATGCGCCTGTCGCCGGTCACGGCCTCTCCGGCGATCAGGGCGTGCTCGCGCAGGAGCTTGAGGCCGGCGTCGCGGGCGGCGGTGTTCATGGGGTGTCTCCGCATGCATGTCTCCCTCCCCGTTCGGGGAGGGTGGTCGAAGCGAAGCGTAGACCGGGTGGGGAGGGCAAGGCGAGACAGACTGAGCTCTTCGCCGTACCGCCTTGCCGCCCCCACCCGGCCGCTTCGCGGCCTGCCATCCCCAGAAGGGGAGGGAGAGACGATAACGCGTCAGCGGACGTTTGGCCTCACTGGCAGGCCAGGCACTCGTCGTAGTCTGTGCGGGCCGCAGAGAACAGGTCCGGCTGGTTCGGATCGGGCTCGGCCGCCTCGGCCTTGTCCTCCGCCCCGGCGAAGGCGGCGCGCTGCACCGACTTGGAGCGCAGGTAATACAGCGACTTCACGCCGGTCTCCCACGCCTTCCAGTGTAGCATGTGCAGGTCCCATTTGTTCACATCGCCGGGGATGAACAGGTTGATCGACTGGGCCTGGCAGATGTCGGCCGATCGATCCGCCGACAGTTCGATGACCCACCTCTGATCCAGCTCGAAGGCGGTCTTGTAGATTCCCTTCTCGTCCTCGCTCAGGAAGTCCAGGTGCTGGACCGAGCCCTCGTGCTCCAGGATCGAGGACCAGATCGCGTCGGTGTTCTGGCCCTTCCCGGTCAGCAGGGCTTCGAGATAGGGGTTCTTGACCGCGAACGAGCCCGACAGCGTCTTGTGCGTATAGATGTTGGCCGGGATCGGCTCGATGCCGGCGCTGGTCCCGCCGCAGATGATCGAGATCGAGGCCGTCGGCGCGATGGCCAGCTTGTGGCTGAACCGCTCCATGACGCCACGCTCGGCCGCGTCCTCGCAGGCGCCCTTTTCCTCGGCCAGGACCCGGCTGGCCTTGTCGGCCTCGCGGCGCAGGTGCTTGAACAACCGCATGTTCCACGACTTGGCCATGGCGCTCTCGAACGCCACGCCCTGGGCCTGCAGGAAGGAGTGGAAGCCCATCAAACCGAGGCCCACCGACCGTTCGCGCTTGGCCGAATAGACGGCGGCGGCCATCTCCGGCGGGGCGCGGGTGATGAAGTCCTCCAGGACGTTGTCCAGGAAGCGCATCACGTCCTCGATGAAGCGCGGCTCCTCGCGCCACTCCAGGAACTTCTCGGCGTTGACCGACGACAGGCAGCAGACCGCCGTGCGGTCGATGCCCAGATGGTCCGGGCCGGTGTGCAGCATGATCTCGCTGCACAGATTCGACTGCTTGACCTTCAGCCCCAGGTCCCGCTGGTGCTGCGGCATCTGCCGGTTCACCGTGTCGGAGAAGATCAGATAGGGCTCGCCGGTCTGCAGCCGGATTTCCAGGATTTTCTGCCACAGCGACCGGGCGTCGACGAGCTTCAGCACCTCGTCGTTCTTGGGCGAGCGCAGGCCGAACGTCGTACCGGCCTTCACCGACTCCATGAACTCGTCGGTGATGTTGATGCCGTGGTGCAGGTTCAGGGACTTGCGGTTGAAGTCGCCCGAGGGCTTGCGGATCTCCAGGAACTCCTCGATCTCCGGATGGTGGACGTCCAGATACACCGCCGCCGAGCCGCGGCGCAGGCTGCCCTGGCTGATCGCCAGCGTCAGCGAGTCCATCACGCGGATGAAGGGGATGATGCCGCTGGTCTGACCCGCGCCTTTCACCTTTTCTCCGATCGAGCGCACCCCGCCCCAATAGGTGCCGATGCCGCCGCCGTTCGAGGCTAGGGACACGTTCTCGTTCCAGACGCGCTGGATGCCGTCCAGGCTGTCGGCCACCGAGTTCAGAAAGCAGGAGATGGGCAGGCCGCGGTTGGCCCCGCCGTTCGACAGCACCGGCGTCGAGGGCATGAACCACAGCTTCGACATATAGTCATAGACGCGCTGGGCATGCCCCGGATTGGTGCGCTCGTCGTCCGCATAGGCGGTCGAGACCCGGGCGAACATGTCCTGATAGCTCTCGCCCGCCAGCAGATAGCGGTCCTCCAGCGTCTTCTTGCCGAAGTCGGTCAAGAGGTCGTCGCGGGAGCGGTCCAGCTCCAGCGAACGCACCACCGTCAGATGGAGCCTCTCGGTCGTCGGCGCGGTCGCAACCGACTGGATTTCCACCGTCTTCAACGCTTCACCGCCAGCCATGGTCGCCTGTATCCTGAACAAAATCTCGATTGAGCCGCCCGCGCTTGGACCACATCATCTTGTGGCCAAAGCGCTCCCCAAGCCCACATATGGGGCGCAGATGGTGAACGACCCGTCAACGCCTTGACGGCGAGTTTTGTGCGCGAATCACGTCAGGCCGGGGGATGAGCCTGTTGAAAAGGCGCGACGCCGTTACGACGCCAGCCACCCCCGCCGGATCAACAAGCCGTGATCGGCAGGCGACGCCCGGCTCGACCTTCTGCCGTCGCCCTCACCCGGAGAATTCACTAGGTCGCGCGACGCGCGCGGCGTTAACTATCGCTCTTGCTGACCTTGGGAGGTCGTGATGCTCAATCTACTCCTCGCCGCTGTCATCACCGCTCCCGGCCCCCAGGCCGTCCAGGCGACGCTGCAGTCCTGCGCCATGGAGGGCGGCCGCTGGGTCTGTCGCTATGCCGTTCCCGATATCGAGATCGTGCCCTTGCCGGGCAATGACGTCGTGGCCGACGCGCCCGCCGCCATCCTGGGCGTCCGCCCGGCCGATGTGCCGTCGACGGGCGAAGTCGCCCCGCCCCCCGTCACCGTCCCCGCGACCGCCGCGCCGGAGCGCCGCACGGTCACCCTCGACGCCGGCATCCTGACCGAGCGCGAACAGCGCCTGGTCGCGCGCTGCGCCGATGCGCCCTGGTATGCGGTGTGCCTTCCCGACGACCGCCGCGCCGCCCGCACGCTGAAGGAGAAGCAAGACGCCTTCCTCGCCGTCCGCGCGGCCGTCACCGCCCGTCTCGCCGCCCAGGATTGCGACGGCGCCGTCAAGGCCGCGCTCGACGGCGGCTACCTCGACCTGGCCGCCCAGGCGCGCGGCTTCTGCTCCGCCGCCGACTAACGCACCGCGTCCATCTCGCCCACGATCCGGGCGGCGGCCATGACCGGGTCGTCCGCCGCGATGATCGGCCGCGCCACCACCAGATGCGTCGCCCCGGCCTTCAGCGCCTCGGATGGCGTCGCCACCCGCTGCTGGTCGCCCCGGTCCCCGCCCGCCGGCCGCACCCCCGGCGTCACGATCAGGAAGTCAGGTCGTCCGGCCTCGATCGCGATCTCGCGCGCACGCGCCGCCTCCAGCGGGCTCGACACCACCCCGTCGACGCCGCAGTCCAGCGCCTGGCGCACCCGCGCCTCCACCAGCTCTGCCGCCCGGGTGGAATAGCCGATCTCGCGCAGGTCCGCGTCGGACAGGCTGGTCATGACCGTGACGGCCAGCACCTTCGTCGCCCGGTCGCCCCGACCCTTGACGGCGGCCCGCATCACCTGGGGTTCGGCATGGACGGTCAGCAGGTCGCACCCGCCTTCGGCCACCGACCGGGCCGCCCCTTCGACCTGGGCCCCGATGTCGTGCAGCTTCCAGTCCTGAAACACGGCCTTGCCCTGATCGCGCAGCCGATGGGCGAACGCGACGCCGCCAGGTCGTGCGAGCAGCGTCAGGCCGACCTTGTAGAACTCGACTCCCTCGCCCAACCGCACCACCAGCGCCTCTGCGGCCTCCACCGAGGGCAGATCCAGCCCGACGATCAGCCGGGGGTCGGAAGCGAGGGGCGAGGTCATCGACGATCTCCGGCCGACCGGCTAGACGGTCGGGTGATTCAAATGGGGAATCGGGGTCTCGGGGACCGGCCATGAACGCGCTCGATCTTGGGGTCAATCTGTTCGTGGCCCTGTTCGCCCTGCTGGACCCCATCGGCAATATCCCGATCTTCGCGGCGGCGACCGCCGGGGCCACGGCGCGCCAGCGGTTCTCGGTCTCCATCCTGCTGTGCCTGTTCATCGCCGCCTTCCTGGCCTTCTTCTTCTTCACCGGCCTGTGGCTCTTGCAGTTCTTCGGCATCTCGCTGGCGGCCTTCCGCATCGCGGGCGGCATCCTGCTTCTGCTGCTCGGGCTCGACATGACGCGCGGCGACTTCCTCACCATGTTCGCCGACAAGGATGCCCTGGCCGACGCCCAGGATGTGCGTGGCTATGCCCAGCGCCGGTTCAAGCGGCTGATCGTGCCCTTCGCCATGCCGCTCCTGATCGGGCCAGGCGCCATCTCGACCATCATCATCCAGGCGGGAGAGGCGCAAGCGATCGGCTATGCCGGCACCATCGCCGGGGTCGTCGCCATCGGTGCCGCGTCCCTCGCCACCCTCGTCACCTTCGCCGCCACGGGGCCGATCAGCCGCGTGCTCGGTGACGTCGGCATGGCCATCGTGGTGCGGGTGCTGGGCCTGATCCTGTGCGCCCTGGCGATCCAATTCATCCTGGCGGGCCTCGGCGAAGCCATCCCCGGCATGTTCGCCTCCGGCGTCACCGCCCCCTATCCGGCCGGGGGGCACTGAGTTCGCTTCACCTCCCCCCGCGCCTTCGCGCGCGAGGAGGTGACTTCAGATCCGCCCCAAGCGCCTCGCGTGCCCGGCCACCATCCTCAGCGCCAGCTCATCCGGCAGCAGCTTGCCCAGCGCCGCCAGCGCATTGTTCATCGCGCCCGGCGTCACCCTCGGCCGATCCGCCTCGCAGGCGTCATAGGCGACCCGCGCCACATGGTCCGCCATCTGCCACATCCAGGCGGGATAGGCGCTCGACACCTGTTCCCTCGACCCGTTCACGTCGTGGAACTCCGTCAGCGTATAGCCGGGGCACAGGGCGGTGACGTGAACCCCCGTCCCGCGCGTCTCCAGCCATAGCCCCTGGGACGCCTTGATCAGGAAGCTCTTGATCGGGCCGTACAGGGTGTCGCCACCCGTCGCCGGCATCTGCCCGGCCAGGGAGGCGACGTTGATCACCCGCCCGAACCCCCGCTCGACCATGCCCGGCAGGACCAGACGCGACAGGGCCACGGGCGCGCTCAGCATCACCCGGATCATCGCCGCATGCGCCTGTGGCTCTGTGGCCAGAAAGCCTGTGGTGCGCGAAAAGCCCGCGTTGTTGATCAGCCCGTCGACCGTCAGGCCCCGCGCCGCGATCTCTTCAATCAGCCGCTCAGGCGCGTCTTCCTCCGACAGGTCTGCTGCGATCACCGCCGCATCCACGCCGTGCGCGGTCCGGATGTCGGCCGCCAGCGCCCGCATCGCCGCTTCGCGCCGCGCGGTCAGGATCAGGTCCCAGCCCCTTTCCGCATAGACCCGCGCCAGGGCCACCCCGATGCCGGCCGAGGCCCCGGTGATCAGGACGCGCCGCCGCATCAGGCCGGCGCGGCCTCCGCCGCCCGGACGGCTTCACTGCACGACCCGTGGATCACGACCCCGGCCAGCGCCGGCGCATTGTCCGCCAGCAGGTCGGCGATGGTGATCTTGGCCAGGGCGTCGGACGCCGCCTGATCGGCCAAGGTCAGGACCTTGCCCACCTGTCGCGGGATATGCTCTCCGATCGGACAGCCCTTGGCCCCGGCGGGCGGCGAGCCCAGATGGGCGCAGCCGTTCACGGCCCTCAGCACCTCGTCCAGCCGGATGTCCTCGGGCCGTCGCAACAGCCACGATCCCCCGGACGCGCCGGGACGCGTGGCGATCAGCCCGGCCTTGGCCAGCAGGGCGGTGACGCGGCGAATGACCACCGGATTGGTCGGCACCGAGGCCGCCAGAACGGCGCTGGCCGCCGCGTGGCCGGGATCATACGCCCCCTTGTGGGCCAGATAGGCCAAGGCGTGGGCGGCGACGGGAAAACGTTGGCTGTCTGACATTGTCCTTGGGTTCCAGTCGTCAAGGTAGGGCTCGCGTGACGGATTCACAAATGCCCCGCCGCGACGCCTTGAACGAAACTCCCGGGCCGCGATTGAAAGCCCCGCGCAATGAGCCTAAAGGCGCTCGGCTTTGATGGGCCCGCGCACGGCGGGGCCCGGAGGATACTCATGGCAGGGGACCCATCTCCCCCTTCTTCTGGCCCCGGCGAAGGCGCTCCCCCCGCCCCGCCGAACCAGAACCCGGACGCCTCCCCCGCGCCCGAGGGCACCGGCGGTCACGGCCATGCCGCCAGGACCGGCAAGACGGCGCTCATCATCGGGGCCATCGGCGTGGTGTTCGGCGACATCGGCACCAGCCCGCTCTATGCGATGCGCGAGGCCCTGCATCATTCGCGCAGCGGCGGCACGGCCGAGCTGGCCGTGCTGGGCGTGGTCTCGCTGGTCTTCTGGGCCCTGATCCTGGTCGTGACGATCAAATACGTCGTCTTCCTGATGCGGGTGGACAACAAGGGCGAGGGCGGGACCCTGGCCCTGATGGCCCTGGCCCAGCACGCGGTCGGAAGGCGCAGCGCGGCCATCTTCGTGCTCGGCGTCTGCGGCGCGGCCCTGTTCTACGGCGACGGCGTCATCACCCCGGCCATCTCGGTGCTCTCGGCCATCGAGGGGTTGAAGGACGCGCCCGGCATCGGGCCGTCCCTGACGCCCTTCGTCCTGCCGATCGCGGCGGGCATATTGATCGCCCTGTTCATGATCCAGTCGCGCGGCACCGGCTCGATGGCCCGCTATTTCGGGCCGCTGACGCTGGGCTGGTTCCTGATCCTGGCGGCGCTCGGCGTCTATCACATCTTCGACGACCTCTCGATCCTGCGTGCCCTGTCGCCGCACTACGGCGTGGTCTTCCTGCTCGACAACGGCTTTCTCGGCTTCGTCATCCTGGGCAGCGTCTTCCTGGCCGTCACGGGGGCCGAGGCCCTCTACGCCGACATGGGCCATTTTGGAAAAAGCCCGATCCGCGCCGGCTGGCTGTGGGTCGTCCTGCCCTGTCTGACGCTGAACTATCTCGGCCAGGGCGCCTTCGTCCTGGCCAATCGCGGCGCGGCCGAGAACCCGTTCTGGATGATGGTGCCCCAGTTCGCCTACTGGCCCGTCCTCGTCATGGCCACGCTCGCTACCGTCATCGCCAGCCAGGCGGTGATCACCGGGGCCTTCTCGGTGACGCAGCAGGCGGTCCAGCTGGGTCTCCTGCCGCGCATGTCGATCCTGAACACGTCCGAGAGCCAGGCCGGCCAGATCTATGTCCCGGCGGTCAACTCCCTGCTGATGGTCGGGGTGCTGGCCCTGCTGGTGACCTTCCAGACCTCCTCGGCGCTCGCCGCCGCCTATGGCATCGCCGTGACGGGCTCCATGTTCGTCGACAGCCTGCTGGCCTGGTTCATTGTCCGCCATCTGTGGAAGTGGTCGATCCCGCTCAGCCTCGCGGCCATTTCGCCCTTGGTGGCCATCGACCTGGTCTTCATGACCTCGAACATGCTGAAGATCCCGCAGGGCGCCTGGATGCCGCTGGTGCTGGGTGCCGGCCTGGTCACCATCATGTGGACCTGGACGCGCGGGTCCCAGATCCTGACCGCCAAGGCCAAGAAGGACAGCCTGCCCCTGGTCGATCTGATCGAGATGCTGCGTGCCCGTCCGCCGCACCGCGCGCCCGGCACGGCGGTCTTTTTGACCTCCGACCCCGACGTCGCGCCCGTCGCCCTCATGCACAACCTCAAGCACAACAAGGTGCTGCACCAGAAGAACGTGATCCTGACGGTCAAGACCCTGGATCGCCCCCGCGTGCCCGAGAGCGAGCGGTTCGTGATGGAGCCCATCAATGAGGACTTCAAGAAGATCACCCTCAGCTACGGCTTCATGGAAAGCCCCGTGGTCCCGCGCGCGCTCAGCCTGTGCCGCAAGCAGGGTCTGAAGTTCGACATCATGTCGACCAGCTTCTTCCTGGGTCGCCGCTCGGTGGTGCCGGCCTCCAACCAGGGCATGCCCCTGTGGCAGGACAAGCTATACATCTTCCTGATGCGCAACGCCGCCAACCCCACCGACTTCTTCCACATCCCGCCCGGGCGCGTGGTCGAGCTCGGCACCCAGGTGTCGGTTTGACGGGAGGGTCGAGGGTCGAGGGTCGAGGGTCGAAAGGCCAGCACTCCGGCGCGCGCGGCCGCCGTATCGCTGAAAAGGCTCGAGGTCCAAAGCCCAGGAGCGATTCCTCCCTCGACGTTGGCGGACCCTCGACCCTCGACCCTGGCTCGGACATCGGCGTCGAGGCCCGCGTCGCCGCCGGGATCCTGCTGAACGCCGCGCTGGAGCGTCGCAATGGCCTGGACGAGGCCATGGTCCTGCCCGAGGTCGCCGCCCTGCCGGGGCCCGACCGCGCCTTCGCCCGCGCCGTCGCCATGGCCGCCCTGCGCCGGCTCGGCGAGATCGACCACATCCTGAACCAGCGGCTGAAGAAGTCCCCGCCCGAGGCCGTCCGCACCCTGATGCGTGTGTCCCTGGCCCAGACGCTCGTGCTCGGCACCCCCGCCTTCGCCGCCGTTTCCACCGCCGTGAAACTGGCCGAGCGGGGCGTCAAGACCCGGCCCTACAAGGCCCTGGTCAATGCCGTCCTGCGCGGGATCGAGCGCGAAGGCCCCGGTCTGACCACCGCCCGCTCCAACCTGCCCGACTGGATCGCCGCCCGCTGGGCCCAGGCCTATGGCGAGGCGACGCTGGAAGCCATCGCCCTGGCCGCGCGCGAGGAGCCGCCGACCGACCTCAGCCTCAAACCCGGCGTCGACGCCGCCGCCCTGGCCGAGGCGCTGGACGGCGCGGTCCTGCCCGGCGGCACCGTGCGCGCCGGCTCGCGCGGCGACCTGACGACGTGGCCGGGCTACGACACCGGCGACTGGTGGGTTCAGGACGCCGCGGCCGCCGTGCCCGTGCGGCTTCTGGCTCCGAAGGCGGGGGAGACCGCGCTGGACCTGTGCGCCGCGCCCGGCGGCAAGACGCTCCAGATCGCGGCCTCAGGCGCGACCGTCACCGCCCTCGATCGCTCCGAACCCCGCCTGCGCCGCCTGCGTCAGAACCTCGAACGCACCGGCCTCGCCGCCGAGGTCGTCGTCGCCAATGGCGAGGAGTGGGACGATCCGCGAACCTTCGACGCCGTGCTGCTGGACGCCCCCTGCACCGCCACGGGGACGCTGCGCCGCAATCCCGAGGTGCTGCGCGCCACCAAACCCGCGGAGGTCGCTAAACTGGCCGACGTCCAGCACCGCCTGCTGGACGCTGCCGCCCTGCGCGTCGCACCGGGCGGTCGCCTCGTCTACTGCGTCTGCTCGCTGGAACGCGAGGAGGGCGAGACCCAGGTCATCGCCTTCCTGCGCCGCAACCCCGCCTTCCGCACGGCCCCCGCGGACCCGGCCGCCGTCGGCGCCCCGCCCGAGGCCCTGACCCCCGAAGGCTGGCTGCGCATCCTGCCCTCCATGTGGCCCGATCACGGCGCCCTCGACGGCTTCTTCGCAGCAAGGCTGGAGCACATCTGACACTCCCTCTCCCAGAGGGAGAGGGCTTGAGCGCACGGCGCGAAGCGTCGTCCTGGCGCGAAAGGGTGAGGGGTTACCCTCTCACCGGCTCCCATCGTACCCCCTCACCCTTTCGGCTTGGCGGATCGCTGCGCTCACCGAGCCTCAAGCCCTCTCCCCATGGGAGAGGGTAGATTTCTCAATCATCCAACGACACCCGGAATCAGCGAGCAAAAACAACGCCCGCCGCGTCCGAAACCCCGCGAACGCGCCCGCATTGACGCGCGTGCTACCCTCCTCCTCGGTTCCGTCGCCTGGGAAGGGCGCAAGGCCTTGCGAGCTTGTCGCGGCGGAAGCGGTTGGAGCGGGGGCTCTGACGTGGACCGGACGGAGGGGGGCCGAAAACCTCATCGCCGCCGGATCCGGGTCGGGGTGGCGTGGGCGCACCAGCGTTCGGAATGAGGGGCCGGGCTCAAGCAGCCCGGGACCGCGTCCCGGGCGGTAGCCCACCAAAAAGGCGTCAGGCAGAAGACCGGGCGCGTTCAGGGGATCGGCTCTCGCAAGGACGCCGACCCTCCCGCCGGAGGCGTCAGTAGCGGCAAGGCTCTAACAGGGCCGTTGGTCCCCGGTCAGTCGGCTTCGAGCGACGCGGGGCCGTCCGCTTCCGATCAGACCAGCCGCGCGGAGCAGTCGTCTTTCGCCGAAACACAAACTCCTACGGTCTCCGGGCGAAGGCCCGGCTGCTCCGCCCGCCCTTCCCACCCGTTCGCAGCGGAAGAGCGATGACGCGCGCCCGCCGCACCACCTCCCCATTCGCCAAGCGGCGAATAGGGAGGAGACATCGAGCCCGACCTCCAAAACCCCCTGCCAATCCCCACGGTTTCCCCTATGTCCTGACGCATGATTCACGACCCGATCTCCGCCGCCCGCGACACGCTGGAGCGGGTCTGGGGCCATGCCGATTTCCGAGGGCTTCAGGCCTCGGTCGTGGCCGAGGTCCTGGCCGGGCGCGACGTCCTGGCCGTGCTGCCGACCGGCGGCGGCAAGAGCGTCTGCTACCAGATCCCCGCCCTGATCCGCCCGGGTCTGGGCCTGGTCATCTCGCCTCTGATCGCCCTGATGACCGACCAGGTCGAGGCGCTGAAGCAGCAGGGGGTGCGCGCGGCCCGCCTCGATTCCGGCCTGTCTCTGGACGAACGCTCCGGCGTGCTGCGCGCCGCCCGCTCCGGCGATCTGGACCTGCTCTACGTCTCGCCCGAGGGCCTGCAGTCCGGGGCCCTGCTCGACCGCCTCGCCGACCTGCCGCTCGCCCTCATCGCCATCGATGAGGCCCACTGCGTCTCCCAGTGGGGCCACGACTTCCGCCCCGACTACCGCACCCTGGGCCGCCTGGGTCAGCTGTTCCCCGGCGTGCCCCGGATCGCCGTCACCGCCACCGCCGACGCCCGAACCCGTGACGACATCCTGGCGTCGCTGCATCTGGAAGGGGCCGCCGTCTTCGTCGACAGCTTCGCCCGGCCGAACCTCCAGCTCTCGGCGGTCAGGAAGGAAAGCGCCTCGCGCGCCCGGACCGACGCCCATGTCATCGAGCTCGTCCGTGCCCGAAAGGGTCAGTCCGGCGTCGTCTATTGCGGCAGCCGCGACGGCTGCGAACGCGTCGCCGACGCCCTGAAATCCGCCGGCACCAACGCCATCGCCTATCACGCCGGAATGGCGGGCCCCGAGCGCGACCGCCGGCTGGAGCGGTTCCTGGCCGAGGACGGAGCGGTGATGGTCGCCACCATCGCCTTCGGCATGGGGGTCGATAAGGCCGACGTCCGCTTCGTCATCCACGCCGATCCGCCCGGCAGTCTGGAGGCCTACTGGCAGGAGATCGGCCGCGCCGGTCGCGACGGCGAGCCCGCCGACGGCATCACCCTGTACGGCCCCTCCGACATCGCCTGGACTCTGCGCCGTCTCGAAGGTCGCCCCATGGACGAGGCGGTCAAGGCGGTGCAGACGCGAAAGGCCCGCCAGCTGTTCGCCATGCTGGACGGGGCGACCTGTCGGGCCCAGGCCGTCCGCCGATACTTCGGAGAGACCGACGCCGACGTCTGCGGCGTCTGCGACATCTGCCAGGACCCACCGGCGCTGCACGACGCCACCGTCGCCGCCCAGAAGGCGCTGGCCGCCGTCCAGCGGCTGGGCGGCCGGTTCGGACGCGGCCGTATCGTCGATCACCTGCTGGGCAAGACGAAGGACGTCCAGCCCTGGGAGAGCGATCTGTCCACCTGGGGCATCGGCAAGGACATCGCCCCCACCGGCTGGCGCGACGTGCTGGATCATCTGATGTTCGAGGGCCTGCTGGTCGAGGACCCCAACGAGGGCAAGCCCCTGGTCATGCTGGGCGACGCCGAACGCATCCGCGCCGTCTATCGCGGCGAGACCCGGGTCGAGGTCCGTCGCACCCCGCCGGGCTTCGACGCGTCCAGCCGCTCCGGCAATCCCCGGACCCGGACGCGCAACGACCGGAACGCCGCCGTCGAGGCGCTGGACGCCGACGTCCGCGCCCGCTTCGAGGCCTTGCGGGCCTGGCGTCGCGACCGCGCCGCCGAACAGCACGTCCCGCCCTATGTCATCTTTCAGGACAAGACCCTGCTGGAGATCGCCCAGCGAGAGCCCGGATCATTGCCCGCCCTGGCCGACATCTCCGGCGTCGGCCAGTCCAAGATCGATCGCTATGGCGCAGGCGTGCTCAAGGTGCTGGCCGAAATGGCATGAACTCAGGCCGGAATCGTCTCACGGAAACTCTGCCGCTGCTCCAGCGCGGTCTGGAGCGCCACCAGCCTTGGTCGCCCCGTCTTCCAGTCATAGTCGGGATGGCGGAAATCCAGCCAGGTCACGGCGCATCCAGCGGTGATGACGCCCATGTCCAGCGGCACGGCGGCGATGTCGGCGGCCTCCAGCGCGTCGAGCGCGCGCCCCATGTTCTCGATCCAGCGCGCCATCCACGACGGCGACCGCTCGCTCTCGGGCCGGCGCTTCTCCAGCACCAGCTTCACGCCCATCTCCAGCACCGCCGAGGCCAGACCTTCGACCCGCTTGATCCGCCACCGCTCCGGTCCATCGACCGGCAGCAGAACGTGCCCTGAGCCGTGCCGGTCTAGCCATTCACAGATCACCGGACTGTCCAGAATCGCCTCGCCCTCGTCGGTCAGTAGCGCGGGCACCTGGGCGATCGGATTGACCGCCAAGAGCGCCTCGGGGCTCTCATACGGATTGACCAGGATCTCCTCGACGCGGTCCACCAGCCCCTTCTCGCGGACCACGATCCTGCACTTGCGCGCGAATGGCGACGGCGGGGCGATGTAGAGCTTCATTTCGTCAGCCTATTCGGCGGCTTGCAGCGCCGCGGTCTGGGCGACACGCGCCGCGTCCAGCTCGGCCGCCTTGTCCTCGACCATCGACACGATCGTCTCGACCATCTCGGCATTGGCCAGCTTGTGGGCGATCTTGCCGTTCAGATAGACCATGCCCGACCCCGCCCCGCCGCCGGTGAAGCCGACATCCGTGTACAGAGCTTCACCCGGGCCGTTCACGACACAGCCGATGATTGACAGGCTCATGGGCGTCGAGATGTGCGCCAGCCGCTCTTCCAGCACGCCGACGGTCTCGATGACGTTGAACCCCTGACGCGCGCAGGACGGGCAGGCGATGATGTTGACGCCCCTGTGGCGCAGGCCCAGCGACTTCAGGATGTCGAACCCGACCTTGATCTCCTCGACCGGATCGGCGGCCAGGCTGACGCGGATGGTGTCGCCGATCCCGGCCCACAGCATCGACCCCATGCCGATGGCCGACTTGATCGTGCCGGTCCGCAGGGGCCCGGCCTCGGTCACGCCCAGATGCAGGGGGCAGTCGATGGCCTCGGCCAGCTGCTGATAGGCCGCGACCGTCAGGAAGGGGTCGGACGCCTTCACCGAAATCTTGAACGCGTGGAAGTCGTGGTCCTGCAGGATGCGGGCGTGGCTCAGCGCGCTCTCGACCATGGCCTCTGGACAGGGCTCGCCGTATTTCTCCAGCAACTCCTTTTCCAGGCTGCCGGCGTTGACGCCGATCCGCATGGAGCAACCGTGATCCTTGGCCGCCTGGATGACTTCGCGCACCCGGTCCGGGCTGCCGATGTTGCCGGGGTTGATCCGCAGACAGGCCGCGCCGGCCTGAGCGGCCTCGATGCCGCGTCTGTAGTGAAAGTGAATGTCGGCCACGAGCGGCACCCGGGCCTCGCGCGCGATGGTCCGTAACGCCGCCGTCGACTCCTCGTCGGGGCAGGACACCCGGACGATGTCGGCCCCGGCCTCTTCCAGCTGGCGGATCTGGTCGATCGTGGCGGCCGCATCGGTCGTCGGGGTGTTGGTCATCGACTGGACGCTGATCGGCGCGCCGCCGCCGACCGCGACCGGGCCCACCATGATCTGGCGGCTCTTTCGCCGTTCGATGTGCCGCCAGGGGCGGATGTGACCGAGTGCGGAGGCGTCTTGGCTCATGGGACCGCAATATAGGCGAGCGGCGGCGACATGACCATGACGGGGGTCAGTCGGTCAGCGCGGCGCGACGGCCGTGGTCAGGGCGGTCTGGGCCGCGTCGGTCGTCTGGGTCACGGTCGCCTGCGCCGCGGCGGACGCCCGCGCGGCGGCAGCCTGGGCGGCGACGGCTTCGGCCCGTGCGGCGGTCTGGCGGGCCAGGGTCGCGGCGCGGGTGTTCAGCTGGGCCAGCGGCGTGAGCACGGCCGGCAGGGCCCCGCCGTGTTCGCCGTTCAGATAGACGTCGAAGGCCGTCGGGTCGGACACGTCGATGGTGGCGGCCACGCCCGGCGGTGCGCGCCAGGCCTCTCCGGCGGCCAGCTGGCGGGCGAACAGCACCCGACCGTCGGCCATGCGAACGACCAGGGCGGCGGCCTTTCGGGCCTGGAGCACCACCTGCGACGCCGTGGCCGAGGCCCCGTAGATGGCGCCGCGCGGATTGAAGGCGGCCTGCACCGGCGTGTCGTTCGCGGTGGCCGCGGCGGCCAGGGCCTCGGTGTCGGCCGGATCGATGCCGGTCAGCTGGGCCTCGAGCCCGGGCGTGATGTAAAGCGCCGGCGTGGTCTGGTCCGGCGGGGCCGGCAGGGGGGCGCCGACGCTGACGGGTTCCTGGCCGATCACCGCCCCCAGGCTCCAGCTCTCGGGCACTTCGGCGATGTCCGACGGTTGCGGCGCGCGCATCAGGCTGACGCGCTGGAACACGTTCCAGCCGATGATCGAGACTGCGATCAGGACGACCGCCCCCACGATGCGGGGCGAGTAACGGCGCACTTCCTCGAAGGCGATGCCGACGGGGGGCTGCAGGGGGACGACGCCCTCCGGCGTCTCGCGCTTGTAGCGTTCGACCGCCAGCTGCTCGTCCAGACCCAGGGCAGCGGCATAGGCGCGCACATAGCCGATGGCGAAGACGCGCGACGGCAGCGCGGAATGATTGTTCTCCTCGAGCGCGCGCAGATAGCGTTCATGCACCCGGGTGTCGGCGGCCAGTTCGGCCAGCGACCGACCCGCCAGCTCGCGGGTCCGTTTCAGGCCGTCGCCCAGAGTCGCCGCGTCTGTGATCGAAGGCACGGGGTCCTTCCAATCCGGATGAGACCGAAACTCGTCGGGGACATTCCCCGTATCCAGCGCCATGACGCTACGCCCCAAACTCTGCGTGGGGCTGACAGTCCCCATCGCCGAACCCCACGTGGTCCCGCCTAGCATAGTGCTGTGACGAAACCCGCCCGCCCCCGCGGGGATACTCAGATCGTCTTGTGGATAACCCATTTCAGCCGCTGGTTCAACGTCTTGTTAAGCTTGATCGCCGTCCCGAAGTGGAACGGTTCACAGACCGACGTTCAGTTTCCGGGCCAGACTTTCGATTTCATTGCGCACCGATCCCGCGGAGGAGCCCAGCAGCTTGTCCATCCCGCGCCGGGCCGTCGTCAGGTCGGTCGACAGGATCATCCGCTTGACCGGCCCGACGCCCCCGGCCGGGGCCGACAGCCGGGTAAAGCCCAGACAGATCAGGGCAAAGGCCTCCAGCGGCCGTCCTGCCAGCTCGCCGCAGACCGAGACGGGCGTCCCGGTTTCGGCGCAGGCCTTCTGGATGGACTGCAGCGCCCGCAGCGCCGGGGGCGACAGCGGATCGTACCGGTCCGACACCAGCGGATTGGTTCGGTCGGCGGCGTACATGTACTGAAACAGGTCGTTGGACCCCACCGAGACGAAGTCGGTCAGGGGCAACAGCGCGTCCAGATGCCACAGCAGGGACGGGCATTCGATCATCGCCCCGACCCGCAGCAGCGCCGGCAGCGGGCGACCCCGCCGCCGGGCCCATTCGCATTCGACGTCGACCAGTTCCCGCGCCGCCCGGAATTCGTCGACGGTGGCGATCATGGGGAACATGACGCGCAGCTCGCGCCCCGCCCCCGCCGCCAGCAGGGCGCGCAACTGGAGCCGCAGCAGGGACGGCCGGTCCAGACCCAGGCGGATGGCGCGGCGTCCCAGCGCCGGGTTCTCCTCCCGCTCGGTGGTCTCCATGTACGGCAGCACCTTGTCGCCGCCGATATCCAGGGTGCGGAAGGTGACGGGCCGATCGCCCGCCGCGTCCAGCACCAGCTTGTAGAGCGCCGTCTGGGTGTTCAGCCGGGGCAGTTCCTCGGACACCATGAACTGAAACTCGGTGCGGAACAGGCCGATACCCTCGGCCCCAGTGGCGTCCAGGTTCTCCAGATCGACCGCCAGTCCGGCGTTGGTCAGCACGGTGATCCGCGTGCCGTCCACCGTCACGGCAGGCGTGTCCTTCAGCTTGGCGAACTCGGCCTGGCGCTGGCTGCGAACCGCCATGCGCGACCGCACGGACTCCAGCATGTCCGGACGGGGCCGCAGGTGCGCCTCGCCCGTCTCGCCATCGACGATGACCAGGTCGCCTTCGCTCAGCCGGTCTCGCACGCCCTGCAGGCGGCCGACGCAGGGGATCTGCAGCGCCCGGGCGACGATGGCGGCATGGCTGGCCGCCGAGCCCTCCTCCATCAGAAGGCCGCGGATGCAGTCGCGCGGATATTCCAGCAGGTCGGCAGGGCCCAGGTTTCGGGCTACCAGGATGGCGTCGTTCGGCAGTTGCCTCTGCCCCGGCGTCTCGCCCCCCAGCACCCGCAACAGCCGGTTGGCCAGGTCCTCGAAGTCGTGCAGCCGCTCCTTGATGTAGGGATCGCGCGCCTGGGCGAAGCGGGCGCGGTGCTCGTTCCGGACCCGGTCGACGGCGGCCTCGGCCGTCAGGCCGCCCCGCACCGCCTCCTCCAGCGACCGGTTCCAGCCCCGGTCGTCGGCGAACATGCGATAGGTCTCCAGCACCTCGAACGACTGACCGGCCAGCTTGCCCTGGCCCCCATCCAGCAGGGCGTCTATCGAGGCCTTCAGCGTGTTCAGCCCCTCGCGCAGCCGGATCTCCTCGACCTGCTGGTTCTCGGCCAGCAGTCGCTCGGGCGGCAGCGGGGCCTCGTGCAGGACGACGTGGCCGTACGCCAGCCCTTCCGCGAACCTCTGGCCCTTGATGCGTTCGGGCCGGTGCGGGGCGACCTCGACGTCGCGCAGTTCCTCCTGGGCCAGCAGTTCGCCGGAGGCCACGGTCTCGGCCAGGACCATGGCGATGGTCTGGATGTCCTCGACCTCGTCGTCGTCATAGCGACGCTCGGCGCGGTTCTGGACCACCAGCACCCCGATGGCCCGGCCGCCTCGCAACAGGGGCGCGCCCAGGAAGGCGTGGTACGGATCCTCGCCGGTCTCCGGTCGGTAGGCGAAGCTGGGATGGCTCGGCGCGTCCGACAGGCTGATCGGCTGAGCCAGCCGCGCCACCTCGCCGACCAGGCCCTCGCCGGGCTTCAGCCGGGTGGCGTGGACGGCCTCGGGGTTCAGGCCCTGGGTGGCGAACAGCTCCAGCTCGCCCGAGGCGCGCCGCAGATAGATGGAGCAGACCTCGGCCACCATCGACTGGGCGATGGTGCGCACGACGACGTCGAGGCGACCCTGGGCTGGGCCGCCGTCGGCCATGGCCTCGCGGATCTGGCGCAGGAGGACCCGCGGCCCCCTCGTCATCGCTCCGCCCGCTACCGCCATCCGGTCTCCCTGCCCACGTCCAAGATAGGGCGGGGTGCGGCCAATCCTATACCGCTTCCAGCCCGTATGCCGAATGCAGGGCGCGGACGGCGAGTTCGGCGTAGGCGGCGTCGATCAGGACGCTGATCTTGATCTCCGAGGTCGAGATCGCCTGGAACTTGACGCCCTTGTCGGCCAGGGCCCGGAACATGGTCTGGGCGACGCCGGCGTGGCTGCGCATGCCGACGCCGACGACCGAGACCTTGGCGACGTCCTCGTCGACGCGGATGTCGGCGAAACCGATGTCGGCCTGGGCCTCCCGCATCAACCTGGCGGCGCGCTGCGCGTCGCGGCGGCCCGTGGTGAAGGTCAGGTTGACCGCGCCCTCGGTGCGGGCCTGGCTCTGCACGATCATGTCGACGTTCACCCCGGCCTCGGCCAGGCGGGTGAAGACGTCAGCCGGGGCGTCGGTGCGATCCGACAGTCCCAGCAGGGTGATGCGGGCTTCGTCGCGGCTCATGGTGACGCCGGACACGATGCGTTTCTCCACGATTTCCTCCTCGTCGCAGATCAGGGTGCCGGACTTCGGCGGAAGATTTCCGTGCTCGTCGGGCTCGACGAAGCTGGACAGGACGCGCACGGGCACGCGCATGCCCATGGCCAGTTCGACCGAGCGGGTCTGCAGCACCTTGGCCCCCAGAGACGCCATCTCCAGCATCTCCTCGTAGGAGACCTTCTCCAGCCGCCGCGCCCGGCTCTCGATGCGGGGGTCGGTGGTGTATACGCCGTCCACGTCGGTGTAGATGTCGCAGGCACAGCCCAGCGCCGCCGCGACCGCCACCGCCGACGTGTCCGAGCCCCCCCGCCCCAGGGTGGTGATCCGCCCGTCGCGGGTGACGCCCTGGAAGCCCGGAACCACCACGATCTCGCCGCCGTCCACCGCAGTGGCCAGGGCGTCGCCGGGGATATCCTCGATGCGGGCCTTGCCGTGGGCGTCGTCGGTCAGGATCGGCACCTGCCAGCCCATCATGGACCGGGCGCGAAAGCCCATGTTCCGGAGCGTCAGGGCCAGCAGTCCCGCCGTCACTTGCTCGCCCGAGGCCACGACCACGTCATATTCGTCGTCGGTCAGGGGGATGCCCGCGCCGGGCGGTCCCGCGCCGTCGGTCCAGGCCACCAGCTCATTGGTCTTGCCCGCCATGGCCGAGACGACGACGGCCACGCCATGCCCGGCGCGGACCTCGGCCGCCACGATGCGGGCGGCGCGGCGGATGCGCTCCAGATCGCCCATGGAGGTACCGCCGAACTTCATGACCAGCCGAGTGGCTGTAGGCCGCGTCATCGTGACGGGGTCTCCCTGTTGCGCGGACGTCGGAAAAGGGGTTCACCCTGTCGGCCCATGGCCGCTTCTAACGACCCGTCCGCGATGCGCAAACCCCTTGGCGGGCAAGGTTTTGACGACCGTGCCGCCCCGGCCGGGCTTGACCCGGCCGATCGGGCTGAAGGTGCCAGCATCGATGCCGCCGACGTCGCTCGCTTCTCGGCCCAGGCCGCGGAGTGGTGGGACGCCCGGGGACCCTTCGCGCCCCTGCACAAGTTCAACCCGGCCCGGCTCTCCTTCATCCGCGACCGGGCGGCGGCCCGCTTCGGCCGCGATCCTCGCGCTATCCGGCCGTTCGAGGGCTTGAGCCTGATCGACATCGGCTGCGGCGGGGGTCTGGTGGCTGAGCCGATGCGGCGGATGGGCTTTGACGTCACCGCCGTCGACGCCTCGTCCGAGAACATCGGCACCGCTCGGGCCCACGCCGAACAGATGGGATTGGACATCGCCTACCGCGCCGCGACCGTGGAGCAGATGGAGGCCGAGGGCGCGGGCCCGTTCGACGTCGTCCTGGTGCTCGAGATCATCGAGCATGTCGCCGATCCGGAGGCCTTCATCCGGGCCTGCTCGCGGCTGGTCGCGCCGGGCGGACTGCTGATCGTGGCCACCCTGAACCGGACGCTGAAGTCGCTGGCGCTCGGCAAGGTCGCGGCCGAATACATCCTGCGCTGGGTGCCCGCCGGCACCCACGACTGGAACCAGTTCATCAAGCCCGACGACATTCGCCGCATGCTGTCCGAGGAGCCGCTGGCCATCCACGGACCCTTCGGCCTGGCCTATGACCCGCTGTCGGATCGCTGGTCGCAGAGCACCGACGCGGACGTCAACTTCATGATGGTCGCCGAACGTCCCTGACCGCCTTCAGGCGCCGACGAGCCCGGAAAGTATGGCCGGATCAGGGGGTCGCGGTCGCCGGTCGCGAAGCGCGGGCGACGAACAGCCGTCCTCGCTCAGCCAACAGGACGAACCCCAGGGCGATCAGCCCGCAGACGGTGATGCCGATGGCCATGGGGGCCACCGTGCCATCGAACTGCTGACCGATGAACAGGCCGGTCAGCGACCCGAAGACCGTCGAGATGAAGCCTTGGGCCGAGGAGGCGGTCCCGGCGATATGGCCCATCGGCTCCATGGCCATCGCGCCGAAGTTGCCCACCAGAAAGCCGAAGCAGAACATCGTCAAACCTTGGAGGACGGCGAAGGTCCAGATCGTCTCGTGGCCCGATAGCGCGACCGCTGCGTGGAGGGCAGCGAAGGCGATGAAGCCCAAAAGAGCAGCATGACCGATCATCCGCGAGCCCAGCCGTTCGACCAGCCTGGCATTGGTGATGGCCGCGACCGCGATCCCTGATGCGATCACCGCAAACACACCCCCGAAAAGCTCTGGGGCTTCGAACACGTCGTAGAAGATCTGCTGCGAGGAGTTGATGAAGGCGAACAGGGCCCCGGTGATCGCCGTCATGGCCAGCGTGTAGCCGATGGACAGCCGGTTGGTCAGGGCCTCGCCGAACGCCCGCGCGATCCGTCCGGCCTCGACCGGCTGGCGGTTCTCGGGATGCAGGGTCTCGGGCAGGCGGATGAAGATCCAGACGATCAGGGCGGCTCCCGCGACGGCCAGCAGGCCAAAGATCGCCTCCCACGGGGCCAGCGCCAGGATGCCCTGTCCCACCGTCGGCGCGATGATTGGGACGCCCAGGAAGACGAGGAAGCTCAACGACATCACCCGCGCCATCGGGCGGCCCGAATAGCGGTCTCTGACGATGGAGACGGCCAGCACGCGTGTCGCTGCCGTCCCCATGCCCTGGCCGACGCGGGCCAGGATCAGGGTCTCGAAGCTGGGGGCCAGCATGGCGATGGCGCTGAACACGACGAAGATGCCCAGCCCTGCCAGGATCAGCGGCTTGCGCCCATAGCGATCCGCCAGCGGGCCATAAACGATCTGCAGCGCGCCGAAGCCCAGCAGATAGGCGGTGATGACCCACTGCCGACTGTTCTCGTTGGCGACCCCCAGGGCCTCGCCAATCTGGGGCAGGGCCGGAAGCATGATGTCGATCGACAGGGCGTTGATCGCCATCATCGAGGCGATCAGGCAGACGAACTCGGGAAACCCCGGCCCCCTGACGACGGGAGAAGATGCGGCGTCGGGGGAGGTCATTGAGGCCAAATGAGCCCGGTTCGCACGTCGCGCAACCGTTCGGCCGTCACATATCGCAACTGCGAAGACCGGCGTGGGGAGTCTGCGAAGACCGGCGTGGGGAGTCAGGGCGTGAACTGGATCGTCCGGGCGAACTGAAAGGCTTCCGGCACCGGATCGACCTCGGCCTCATCCATCAGAGCGATCGCGGCCTCTCCGAACCCCATGCCGGGATGGGTTTCGGCCAAGACGAAACAACCCTCGACCCCACCCCGCGGCGTGGCTGTGCATTCCAGGGTCACGGCCACCCCCTGAAGCAGGGGAGCCGAGGCGACCGGCGTCGGTTCCGGAACGAGCCTCGCGGGCAGGCTCAGCCCGATGGCGGGAGAAGAGGCGAGGGCGGCGGAAACGATGAGGGACAGCATGACATTGGACCTGAGTTACCCCTTTCCAATGTCTTGACGGCGCTTGCGTTCCAGTCGTCGCCGAACGCTGTGCGTGGTGCCCCCGGTCGGACTCGAACCGACACTCCTTGCGGAACCGGATTTTGAGTCCGATTAGGGCTACTCCATCTTACTGGTTTATAACGAGAAAACAAGAGATATTGTGTTTGTGTGCTAACTCATGTGCTAATTGCTCATGTCGGCCATATCCTCTCCTTGGGGGGTTTTGGCCCCCTATCCCCTATTTGATAACCTTCTCGATGAACCCGAGCGTTGTCGCATTTTCGATCAGGGTCCTGACCTTTGCTCGATCCAGACCGGAGGGAACCTCCGCTTCAATCTCAAGCCTGAGGGTCACCTCGCTGCCAGCCATCGTCGTCAACTGCTCGACAATTGCCTCAACGATCTGGTGCATGACCCGCGCCGGCCGATCCGGTGAGATCATAACGGTTCCTGAGAAGCGCGTCGGGTTCTTCTCTACGACTGGCTCGGGTGTGATTGGGGATGTTCCCGTCGGACCACCGTCGGGGACCGTTGTCGTACCCGGAGCTGTGCCATCACCCTCAGGCGCAACGATTGGCTTGGGCCGATTGGCCTCAGCTATCTCCGGCTGGATGATGACCGACTCGCTATCAATGACGATCTGGGCCCCACCAGCGTTTTCGATCGCCAAACCAGCATAGGTCTGCTTGCCCTCGTCCCATCGCTCGGCATAGGCGAACGGGCCCGGGAGCATACCGCCTACGGCAGCCTGAACCGTCTTAGCCAGAACCTCGCGGTTTTTGACCCGCGGCATATAGGTGTAGCGGTTCAGATACTCCCAGAGGTCCTTCAGACGGAGGTGGGACTTGCCGTTCCAGATGTACTTCTGGAGTTCACGGTCAAGACGGGCCGGGCCAAGCTCGGGGAGTAGGCCTTCGTCGCTGACGAGCTTCTTGCTTGCTCTGGCCAGCAATCCGTCTTGAGCCGGGATTTTGGCGGTCGTCCATTCCAGATCGGCTTGAGCAGTCTCCTGCACCGGATAGATTAGATAGCACCAGGCTTCCTTGAGCCGCGTCTTCAGCGTTTCATTGGCCTCGACGAGCTTGGCCTTGGCCAATGCGCTGTCGCTCTGAGTTAGGTTCAGCCGGTCGATTTCACGGACGATCTCCGCCCAGGCCAAGGCCGACCGCATGGAGGCCTTGAGGTTGTCGAGCTGGCGCTGTTCCGCAGCCAGGAAGACCAGCATGTTGCGATAGACGCGCGGGGTCGCGCCCCGCTGCATCAAGATATCCTTGGCTTCGGTCAAGGCCTCGGAGCCTTCGCGGCCGGTATGGGGATGCGCCACACCCAGCACGACGGCACGTACGCCGCCTGCCTCGTCTGGCACGTCGGAAGAACTGCCCGGCGCGACCTGCACGGCGTCGAAATGCCCGCGATCGGACAAGCCGTTGATGTAGGTCCCCAGCGCCTTGTCGATCTCCAGAAGGATCAACGCCTCCTCGATCTGCCCGGCACGATCTGCGGCGATCCGGTTCAGGCTCGCCGACATCGAATACCAATAGCGGCCAAGGTCGCTGTGCATGAACTTGGCCTGGTTGGTGAGCCGTCTCAGTGCATCGCCAAAGATGGCTGGCCGTTCGCCCGGCTGGACCACACCCAGGTTGATCTGCTTGTCGTCTAGGCCCTTGTTCTCCTGACCGTGGGTCGGAGCCGTCCCCATGAAAATGGTGCGCGCGACGCGCCGGGTCGCCGAGTAGCGGTTAAGGTTGGGAGCGGACTGGTCAATCTTGTAGGGCGTGGACGTAATGCCATCGACATCGCCAGCGATGATCGATTGCCAGCTGGCGTCGAGATAATGGAGCAGTTCGGGCTCAACGCGGGCTGAACTGATCGCTACGCTACCCGGCATGATCATGACTGAAGGATCATTCCCCATCCACAGCTCGTGGATGACCTGGGCCATGAGGCGCAGCACACCACGGGTACGCTGGAATTTCTCCAGCGAGCCCCAGCTCGTATAGAGCTGGTCGAACATCTCTGGATGGATCGGGTAGGATTTCTCCAGCTTACGCCGGTAATCTTCGTCACCGCAGCCGTGCGGGAAATCGTCCGCATTTTCACGGTAGAGCTTGGAGTACTGCTTCAGCGTGTTGTCCCGGTGATGAAACCGGTCGCTGGGAATTTCCTTGAATAGACGCCGACGGACAATCTCGTAGCTCTCTTCCTGTGAGGCGGGTCTCCAAGACGATTCCACGCGGCTAAAGGTCTGTTTGAGGCGCATGAGGGCTTCTTGCCCACCTTCGCCGCCGACCTCGATCTGGGATGCAGGAAGCGACGCCACCAACAATGTGCCCGGGCTAGCCTTCACAGCTTCGGTTAGCGACTGGACGAAGGACAGGTTGGCGTCGAAGGAGCCCGATGGCAGGCCCTCGACCTTGTAGACTTGACGGAGATAGGCGACCCACTCGTCGATCAGGATTAGCGATGGCGAGTACCTCTTGAAGAGGGCTTCCAGGAGGTTGGAGCCGGGCGCGATCCCGCGCTCATCATTTTCGGCCACCATGGCAAAGCCTTCGGCTCCGCCCAGCTGCCAAGCAAGGTCGCCCCAAGTGGTGCGGATTTTCAGGCCGCCTTCAATGCTCAAGACATCCTGAGGGCCGCGCGACGTGCCTACCAGCACAGCCCGGTTGATCTTCTTGGGAACAGTCAGGCCGTGCTGCGACAGCAACTGGTCCACTCCCGGCAGGTCTTGGGCCGGAGTGCCGCTGGCCATGTGATAGAGCGCCAGCATCGAGTGAGTTTTGCCGCCGCCAAAATTGGTTTGCAGTTCCACGACCGGGTCGCCGCTGGCGCTAGATAGTCGCTTGGCCGCACCGATCAGCAGGTTGCTCAAGCCCTCGGTCAGATAGGTTCGGGCAAAGAATTCGGTCGGGTTTCTATACTCTGACGGGGCGCTGCCGTTGTGGACCTTGGCCAGATCCGCCGCGAACTCCGCCTGCTGAAATTCACCGGTGGCGACGTCTTGGTGGGGCTCTACCACCTCGCGCCAGGGCATGAGCCCGGCCACGGTTTCGACCGAGATATCGAGGCGATGGGTCTTCCGACGCTCCTCGTTGCGCTGCAGTTCGGTGAACTTGGTGCGCAGGATTGTGTCGCGCATCTTGGCGATCTCGGTCGCCACTTCACCTGCACTGATCGACTCCATGAGCCGCCGCATGGTGTCCAGGGCACGCTCCGCGTCGTCATAGGTGAAGGTCTCATTGTGCGAAAGCTTGTTGCGCACATCGAGAAGTTCCGAGACATAGGACCGCTCCGGATGGCCGAGCACCATTGAGAACGCATCCTTCCAGAACGCCATCATGGTCTTCAAAAGACCCTGTTGATCCCAGCCGACCGCCCCATTGGAATTAGGCTTCAGGCCGGAAACACGCTGCATCACCTCGATCTGCCAGTGGCCAGTGATAGAGCTTTCCAGGCGCTTTTCGACGAACGGGACGAGGGCCTCCGGAAGAAGCTCCATGCCTTCGAAGACATATTGACGGGTACTCTTGGCCATCTTCCGTCTCCTTTAGAGATCGAGGCGTTGTTGAAGATCACCACGCGTGTCGTAGACAGATGCAGCCTGACGGCTCAACTCCGTCCAGTCGGCAATCAGGGCGTTGTAGGCGGTCGCCTCTTTGGCATCCTGTCGCTTGTTGGCGCTAATGTCGTAGAGGATGTAGGCGAGGTCCTTAACGGCCTCAGCCTTGTCACCGATCTTTTTCAGCAAGACAGCTGTTGTGTGTGAGATGCCGTCCTTTTCGTGAAGGCGCACGAGGTGCTGTAGGCATTCCCAGATCGTCAGGTGCTGATCGGTCCCGGGCTCCCATTGATCATTCAGTTCGTCCCGTCGAAGGACGCGAACCTTTCCGGCCTGGCTTTCGACGATCCCAGCATGTTTGACGCTCTCAACCGAGATTCCGCGTGCTGTCGCAATGTTGTTAGCTGTGCCGTAGTCGCCAGCCTTCAACCCATTCTGCTCGAACCAGGTGATGGCAAAGCGGGTATCGGCATCGAACTCTCCTTGAATGCCACCAAGGTAGTCGTCCAGCTCACGATTAATCAGTTGCAGGGCAGCCTTCACGCTCATCGGCCTGTCATCTGACTCGAGCACGGCACGGTAGCGCGAGAACACACCCATACCCGGGCCGATGGCGGATTGTGGCATGTCAGCCGGAGCTATGTTAGCGGCCTGTAGTTCCTTGATCGCCGAAGGCAATTCACGCTTCAGCGCCCGGATGAACTCGGCGCGGGTAATGGTTTCAGCACTGGCTTCCTTCTTGCGGCAGACGAGAACTACGGAATTCGCGAGCGCGTTGGTACCCGAAGCAACCGTCCTTGCCGCCCGCTCAGTTCGGACTGGCCAAGTCCCAACGATCGAGTATCCCGAGTTGATCACTGCCTGAAGAAAGGTTGCCCAGCCAGTTGAGCTAAGGCCTTCTTGTTCGACCTCGCTTTGTTTGAAGGCATAATAAATAGTAGCCGGCATGTCGGGGGATGACTGACGCGCAATGTTTGAAATCGCCTGGGTCATTCCCGAAAGGAAAAAATCTTCAGCTTCTGTCTTGCTTCCGTGGCGGTAAGAAACTGCAACAAGCTCCTCTGCTTTTGGTACGGCAAGAACAGACGTTAGGTCCGGGAAAACATCCTTGGTCGCCCGACGAAGCCAAACATAAAAGAAGTCTGAAAGATCGGCGTAAGCTATGTTGTCGTAGTAAGGTGGGTCAGTGGAAATGACCGCATTGACGGGAAGAATGGCCTTCTGTGCATCCTGCTGTAACAATGAACCGGTATTTCTAGGTTGAAATTCCAAAATTGCTTTAAATATCCAGTCAATAGCGCCTCCGAAGTTTCCGGTACTGTCGCTAAGGAAATTACACTCTGCAAAATCCCACGTCATCGGAATTGCTTGACGCGCGAAAGTGAATCGAATGAAGCCGCTATGTGCCCAGGTAGCTATAGTGCTTCCGGCGTCGGCCATTCGATCTATTGCAAAAGCTAAGTATACGCTAATCGCCTCAGCATACGCCTTTGCACCGTCTCCACCGTCTCGAAGATGCACAGCATGAGAATTCTTGCCGGCCCTAATTGCATCCGCTTCAATCTTTTCTCGTGCTTCATGCACAAGATCACTGAACGAGCTCAAACCGAGAAGTTGACGGTCAGTAAACAGTTTTCCCCACTGGTCGAGCCCGTAAACGTGACAGGTTCCTCCGGTCAGGCGCGCTGGCGTCTCTCCAAAGAGAAAAGTATCGCGGCATTCTTTTGCTACGGAAGCGACCTCAGGTGAAAATGCATGAGATGTTTGCCCGTCGCTGGGCTCGACATAAACCCTGCCGCCTTTACGCTCAGCAATTATGGCCATAAGTGTTTGGCCCATATTACCTGATTGTCCGACACTCTTCACATAGTCGGCAGTTATCGGTGCGTCCGACATCAGGCATCGAAAATTCGCCCTCTGCAGTTTTGTGCCCGCTTTTGCACTTTCAACTTCTGCCCTCGTTCCGCCTTTGCGAATGACATACTTGATTGTCCGCTCAGCCTTATCGACGATCGGCTGAATCCACGTTTCCTCACCTGCCTTGGAATTTAGTAGGAAAGTCGAAGTGATGGGTACTTGCACATCTGCAAAGGCCGGGTCTGGGCTTGGCACAGTCCGCGCCCAAATCCATGCGACCACAGTGGCCTTACCCCCCCCAAGCGATTTAGGCACGTCAACCTGCGGGTAATGGTGACCGAAGCGCTTTTTGGCTTCCTCGCGCATCCATTCACCGTAGTATTTCACATCCTCCGCGAGCCCTTCAGCGTTGCGATAATGATTGCGCTCCTTAGCGCCGGGGTGAATCGGTTGCTGATCCTTGAACTTCGGCGGAATCTCGATCATGGCCTTGCCGATCATCACGGCAACCGGGTTCAGGTCGGAGCCGTAGGCGGGCAGGCCCAGCCGCTGCGCCTCCAACGGGATCGACCCACCACCAGAGAACGGGTCATAGACCGGCGGCAGCACGCCACCACAACTGCGTCGAATTTCCTCCCGCGCCCGCTCCAGGACCTCCTCGTTTGTCGAGTTCTCCCATTTCACAAGGTCCTCGATGATCGCGAAAAGCCGCTTGCGCTCGGCATCCTGCAACTCCGCGGTTGGGAACTGTTCGGGTAGGCTGGAAGGATCATCGACCAATTGCGCAAACAACACAGCCCGACACGCCGCCAACGGTCGCCGCGCCCACCACAGGTGCAGCGTTGAGGGGTGCCCGTGCCTTATCGACTTCTCTCTCGCCGACGCGACGTTGATGGCCTCCAGCGGAATGGCAACTTCGATCAGTTTTTTCTTATAGGGCTTAGTCATGCGGGTGCCTCGGCCCGATCAAGCAGGCGCTTTATGTTGAACTGGATAGCGTTTTGCTCGAAGGGCGGCTCGCGCGTGTCGAGCGCGCCGCGAACATAACGAGGCTCTCGAGCAAAGCCGGCCTCGACCTGAACAATGGCCAGGATGAACTTGTCCGGCTCGTGCAGGGAGGTGATCACCTCCTGCCGCGTGATCATCACGCTATCGGCGCCATCGATCCGTCCTTTGACCTCGATGAAGCGCAGGTGATCCGTTTTAGGGTCGTAGGATGCAATGTCATAGCCGACCTTTTGCGCAGACACGTCCTTGGGCGAATTGCCGAGCGCTATTTCCGCTTCGATCACAGCGGTCATGGCGGCTATTTCAATTTTCCGCCGGGCTAGAGGGTCGTCTGAAAACCCGCCGCCTGTAGCGTCCCCCTCTGGCTGACGCGCATGCAACAATCCATGGGGAACGACGATCATGCCGCCCCGCACCCTCGGCGGCTGGGAGGAGATAAACCGCTCCTGCTCCAGGATGGCCATCCGGCGCTTCAGCCGTTCAGCCAGGTCCTCGGCACGGCGCTGGGCGTTCTGCCAATTGAGACGGGTCTTCTTGCCAGCCCGCTCTTCTTCCTTGAGCTCGAAGGCCCGGGCGTCCCAGTAATTTACTTCTTTCTTCAGCCGCGCACGGACTTCCTGTTCGACCTTGTCGATCTCAGGAACCCGACGGGCCTTGACCTCGGCCACGTGACTTTGAGCCAGCTCCACCGTGGCAAAGCGAACGGCCGTCTTCTCAAGGTCGTTGCGCAGCCAGTCCTCATGCAAAAGGTCATCGACCAACGCGATCTCTTCTGGGGTGGCAGGTCTTAGATTGAGGTGCGGTGCGATTCCAGCGTCCGTGGCCTTGCCATACCGGTCGATCGCCGCAAATTGGAGCTTCTCGGAGATGATGTGCGGCTTGCCACTGGAGGTGAGACGACTGTCTTGGACGCTGTGGTCGAGAAGGAACAGGGCCTCGATGCCCTCGCCGGGGTCGGTATCGTCAACCATCACCGCGCCCCGCTTCATCAGGTGGTCGTACTGCTCGCGGATGACGCTGATCACAGCTTCCATCAGGGGATGCCCCGGATAGAGGAACGCGGCCACCGGCTGCTGATTTATCCGGCTCTTCTCGAAGCAGATGCGTTCGTACTTCTTCTGGATCGGCGCGCCCGTGCCGATCTGGCGGTCGCGCTCTCGCAGGGCCACCGGCACATGGAGGATTTCCCAGCGGCCTTCCTCCCGGCGCTTGATCTGGCCACCCAGGTGTTGGAATGCCTCGACGAAGAAGCTCTGGACGTGATGGGGCTGGAGCCGCTGCGCCTCGGCCCGTTCCATTTCCAACCGCAGCTCATGCACCTTGGTCTGGGGCATGGTGTCATTGGTGAGGGCTCGGCGTTCAAGCAGCCTCAGGAGGTGGTCCTGATCAACCGCTCCGTCGACCACCTTGAACAGGCGCGCTTTGACATCTTCCTGTTCGCCGTACTGGATCGCCTCGAACAGCAGGTCCTTCAGGGCCGTGCCTTCGAAGAGCTCGCCCAGGACGTCATAAACACGGCCGCCGAGAGCCTCACGAGCGGCCTCCAGCTTTTCCAGTAGACGACCATAGACCTCTCCCTCGCGTGTGTCGGCCGCCACGAGGTTCCAGAGGTGGCAGACCTCGGTCTGGCCGATCCGGTGGATACGGCCGAAGCGCTGTTCGATTTTGTTGGGGTTCCAAGGCAGGTCGTAGTTGACCATCAGATGGCCGCGCTGAAGGTTCACCCCCTCGCCGGCTGCATCATTGGCGATGAGGACCAGCATGTCTCGGTCCTGCATGAACCGCTCGACGATTTTGCGCCGTTCTTCACGGGTGACGCCGCCGTGGATCACATCGACGGCGTCAGGCTTGCCGAGGCGTGCCCGCACCTTGTCGACGAGATAATGCAGAGTGTCCTTAGGCTCGGTGAAGATGATCAGCTTGCGCCGATTTCCATCGGCATCGACCATCAGATCATCGTCGAGAATACGATTGAGCTGGGTCCACTTGGTGTCTTGGCCTGAGCCGAGAACACCCAATGCCATGCTTTCCAGCCCCTTCAGTGTTTGAACTTCGATCTCCAGCTGCTCGATGGTTTCGGCGGTGGTCGCACCGGTGGAGATCAGGTCCTCTATCTCATCGACTTCTTCCTGACCGTACTCCTCGATGTCGCGCAGGTCGTCTTCCCGCACGTTCACGACGCTGAAATCGGTCCGACCGCCGCGGCGAGCAAGGCGCGCCTCTGCGAGCTGGTTTTCCAGGCGTTCGCGACGACGCTTTAGGGACTGGTAGATCGCGGCCGGCGACGATGCGAGCCGGCGCTGCAGGATCTGCAAGGCGAAGCCGACGTTGTTGCGCTTCTTGCCATCCTGATCGGCAAACCGATGAACGCGGTTCATCTCGGTCCGGACGTATTCTGTGACGGCGCTATAGAGCTCGGCCTCCATAGGCGAAAGCTCGTACTTGACTGTGTAGGCGCGGCGCTCCGGAAAAAGCGGTCGGCCATCAAACCGGAGCAACTCCTCTTTGGTGAGGCGGCGCATCATATCGGCCGTGTCCGCATAGTGGACGCCGTCACGGAAGCGGCCCTCGAAACGGTCGCCATCCAGCAGGGCCATGAACAGCTGGAAGTCCTCTTCCTTGCCGTTGTGGGGCGTGGCCGACATGAGAAGCAGGTGGCGCGACGCCTGCCCCAACAGTTGACCTAGCTGGTAGCGTTTCGTGTATTTCACGTCCCCACCGAAATAGGAGGCTGACATTCGGTGGGCCTCGTCGCAGATCACCAGATCCCACTCGGTGGAACTGGAGAGCTTCTGCTGCAGGTCCTCGTTCCGAGAAAGCACGTCTAGACGAGCTATGAGCCTGGGGTGGTCGTTGAACGCGTTTCCAGATCGAGATGTCTCGATCATGTCGCGGGTTAGGATGTCGAACTCCAGACCGAATTTTTGGCCGAGCTCGTCCTGCCACTGTTCGACTAGACTGCCGGGAGCGACGATCAGGCAGCGTTCGAGATCACTCCGGGCGATCAACTCCTTGATCAGCAGGCCGGCCATGATCGTCTTGCCGGCACCGGGGTCATCGGCCAGCAGGAACCGCAGTGGCTGGCGCGTAAGCATCTCGCCGTAAACCGCAGAAATTTGATGCGGCAGGGGCTCGACGAGGCTGGTATGAATGGCGAGATAGGGGTCGAAAAAGTGCGCCAGCTTGATGCGGTTGGCCTCAGTGACCAGTCGGAGCAGAGCTCCGTCGGCGTCAAAGGACCATGCGCGGCCCCCAGTCTCAACAGACAGGCGATGTTCATCATCACGATAGAGCGTGGTTTCGGCCACTGACCCGCCAGGGACGCGGTAGACGAGATTGACGGCCTGTTTTCCTATCCAGTCGACCGAGACAATTTCGACGGGTTGGCTGGGTATGATCCCTTGAACCACAGCTCCGTTCTTGAGGTCTTCTAGAGCAGTCACTTTCACTTCCTCATCATCCAACGCGCAAATGCGCTTGCGCGACGAGTGACAGGTCATTCTCGCACTTCTGGATTAGCACGCTCTCCGGAATCAGAGGCGCGCCGTATTCTGCCACACGGATCGGGTAATTTTCTTTCAAAGTCCTCGGCGGATCATGGTCGAAATAGCCGTGCAAAGAACCGCCCCTTGAACCGGGGGCGTAGCTTTCGTCTGCTGCCGCTAGGCTGCTGTGGATCTAGGCGGGTAAGGAAGCGCGAGGCGAGCCGATAAGTCTCGTCAACCTGCGGGATTTGGTCCTGACCCCAGCTGAAAAACCGCGAGGTCGCCTCCCTATCACTGCCGCTGCCTCGCCCTGTCTTGGATTTCGTTTTCCGGCGAGCGACCGCGCGGAACCGGGCGGCAAGACTTGGGATAAGTCTGAGAGCTAAACGCCGGGCGGCGCGGGCTGCTTTGGCGAATGCGGCCGGGAGAGATTTGGCAATCTGTCTAATGAGGAGGCCCGGTTCTGATTGCAGGAATCGCGAGCCCGTCAGCGTGCGCGGGGATCACGCTCTGGCCCTTCCCGCGCTCTGGCTTCGACCTCCAGCCGCCTTCTCTCGTATTCACGCTCCAGGGCGATCCGGCGCTGCTCTTCTTCCAGCCGGCGCTCCATCTCCCGATGCTGATCGGCTAGCAGTTCTGCCCGCTCCTCTGCCTGGCTCTGGACGAGTGCCGCCATTTCAGACTGGCGATTGGCATTAAGGCTTTCCCCGAAGGCACGCGCCTCCTCGGCGCGCTGCGCTTCTGCCGCTTTGGCGAGGCGGGCCTCCTCGGCGAGACGTTCGGTCTTTGCCGTCTCGCTCAGGGCCTCTTTGACCCTTCGCTGAAGACGCGCCATCCCCTCGGGTTCTGGTGGTCGCTCCCGAACCGCGCGTCGTGCTTGCTCGGCCGCGAAGGTGTCGATTGCCACACGAGCTGCCTCCTCCTGTCGCTGCTGGAGGTCTGCGATCGCCGCATTGTGGCGTTGTTCCTGCTCGGCCAGCGCGGTCGCATGCCGATCTTCGTAGGTGCGCCGTACAGCCTCTAGGCTCGCCAGATCCTCTGCGCTGACTTTGTCCTGCGGGACGGGTTGGGGTTCGGGGGCTGAGGGCTCTGGTTGAGGGGGTTGGGGTTTGTCCCGCAGGATTGCCCGTGCCTCTTTGACGGACGGCAGGTGGTTGGGGTCGATGTCCACCATGAAGTCGCGAAGCTCTTTGGCCCGCACCTCCTGGACCTGCCTTCCGAGGCTGTGGACCCGTGCGTCCGTGTCGAGGAGGACGAAGTCCCGCTTGTCGCCGCGTGCCAACACATAGCCAGCGTCCTCAAGAGCCGCCTTGAACGCGCTTCCATCATCGGCCGAATGATAGAGCTCGGTAATCTGGGCCTTGCGCGCTTTGTGGTCGAACTGGCCGCGCTCGGCCAACTGCCATTCGGCGTGGTCGATACGGGCGTCCGGCATGTCGGGCTGCCGTTCACGGTCGCGCTTGGCATGCTTGCCGGGGACCATCTCGTGGCCGAACTCAAGCTCAAGGCGCTGGCTGGCCCGCTCATGGGCCAGGTAGTTATGGCTGTCCGCCTTGAGTGTCATCGTGTCGATGTCAGTGCGCGCCCAGACGACGTGGATGTGCTCGCGCCCGTGCTTCTCGTGCAGGACCACGGCGCGGGGTTGACCTCCGAAGCCGAGTTCCTCCTCCAGCACGTCAACGCAACGCGACCATTGGTCGGCGGTCATCGTGTAGGCTTCAGCCGGGTCGATGTTGGCGTGGTAGAGACCAAGGCGGCCCTTGGTCCCCTCGGAGAGGGTCTGCCAGTCGCGGAAGGCTTCGCGGAGTGTGCCGGCTGGCGACTGCAGTTCCAGCACCTCGACCCGCTCGTTGGTGTCACGGCGGCCGAGGTGTGTCGCTAGCTGTTTAGGACTGGCCCGGCTCGCGCCCTTGATGATCATCGTAGGGGTCTTTCCCGAGGGCGCGATAGATGGCGTTGCGGACGCCAAGGTAGGCGTTTAGCGCCTCCTTCAGCTGGGGCAGGTCAGCGGCTTGGCCGCTGTTCAGCGCGCGAGCGATTTGATTGATGTTGTTGCCGACGCGACCGAGTTCACCGAGCAGTTGCCGCAACACAGCATGATCGGCGGAAGGGCGACGCTGGGCGCGCGGGCCAGCACCGCCCAAGGCGGCGGCCCGCATGAATGCGCCGGCGGCCAGACCGGAACGGGAGGAGAGCGCTTCCAGTTGGGCGCGCTCCTCGGCGGTCAGTCTGACAGTGACCGTGACGCCTCTTTGGCGTTTGTCCGTTCCGCTCGTCACCCGCCCTCCGATCAATGAAGGGGTCCAAGGGTCCGCCCTGGTCGGTGCAGGCTGAAATGCCTGCCGGGGTTCAGGGGAGCGGCTCCCCTGATCTGGTTTCCAAAGGGCACGAAGGCTCTTTGGTCGATGGGTCCAGGGAGCGCGAAGGCTCCTTGGTCGGTCCCAAGGTGAAACCTAGGTCCAGGGTTCAGGGGCCGGACGGGCTCCTGATCTGGGGGTTCCACAGGGGGGCATGAAAGCCCTCCCTTGGCCAGGGGATGCAACGGGGGTCGGAGACCTCCCTTGCCAAGCGCGCGGTGTTACCGCGCATGGCTTGCAGCTCTGGATATTTCCATAATCAGGATAGCATACGGACGGCGAAAGTTTAGTTAACAACGTTCGCTATCAGGCTGGATTTGCGAACTATTCGCAAGTATTTCACCGGCCTAACTGGGTTCGTGATAAACTCGAATAATGCGATTCAGTGACGACGAACATAGCCCCGGCATCGGTCTGGGCGCGCCGCTCGACGACCCTTCGGACTTCAGCCGACGGCGCTTTGCGGCGCGGCTTCGGACGGAACGTCCGATGGGCGATCAGGACGATACGAGCTATCGAAAAGAGAAAGCGATGCTGGCGATTCACCAAGCCGCAGAGGGGGACTTCGGCTGGTTCGAGTTTCCCGAGTGCGAGATATTCACCTACAACGCCTTCCCTAACCTTCCTGCCTGTCTGGCCATTATCCGCCGCTACAAGAAGCGGTTCCCCGCACGCTGGCTGGATGCCTCGAACCTCAATTCCAGGTACCTCGGCCGTCCGAGCTAGTCGCGCTCGTAGATGTTCCTGAGCCGCTCCAAGCGTGCCCTTTCTTCCCGATCCAGCTGCGCCTGACGCTCCTTGTTGCGCTCGGCCCATTCCGCATTGATCCGGGCCGTCTCTTCCCGAAGCAACTCGCCCATCTCGGGATCTTTGATGCCGCCGGTGGTCTTGCGCAGCTCCTTCTCACGGAACTCCTCGTTGACCTGTTTGGCCTCTTCGCGGCGCTGATCGAAAAGCTTCTTGATCGCCTGTTCCTGTTCCTCGCGCGCGACGGCTTCGGCCGTGTTGCCGGGTTGCGCCGCGTCAGGTCCAGTCAGGAACTTCGACTGCGTTCGCTCCTTCAGGGCCTCGCGTCGTCGCTCGTCCTCAAGCCGTAGCTTCATCTCCTCATCGACCAAATCGCGGCGCTTCTTCCACTCGTCGTCAGTCATCGGACCGACCTTTCGATTGGCGGGGGCGCGATTTTCATCCGCTCGACAAATACGGGCGTCAGGTGGGCTGGCCGCTTCGTCAGCACGCCAGGAAGGGCGCTGGTCGCCGTGACGAGGATTCTGTCTTTGAAGTCCGGCCCGGCGAGGACGTTCGGCTCCACGACCTTAACCCGCGACCCGTCCAGAACGCTGTCCCTGTAGCCAAGCTGATCGGATAGCTTCTGCGCCAGTCCATCTTGCATGCCGGGGTTCATGAAGCAGCGGACGGCGCAGCCGCCCACCATCCCGTCAGCTCTCTCGTAGGTGTTCTCCATCTGGCTCATGTTCTGAGCGAACATCCAGATTTTGATCCCGTACTGGGCGCCGATTTCCAGTGCTTCCTCCACCGGCTTCATGGCGCGGAGTTGAGGAAACTCATCGAGAAGAAAGAGCACCTGCTGCTGGTCTCGCGCAGGATTGGCGACCCCGACCAAACTGCGAATGTGCTGAGCAATGAGCACGCGTAGCATAGGGATGTATCGCTCGACCTCGTTTGGCCGGAGGCAGATATAAATCGTCGGCTTGCCCGGTCCCTTCAGGTCACTTGGGTGCCAGTCGGAAGTGGCGGTCGATTTGGTGATCCGCCGCCCGCCCCAACATTGCAGGCTAGTGTTTGCGGTTTGCCGGATGCTGTCCCTCAGCCGAGGCTCAATCTCCCCTAGGGACGCGGCGGCTCTCATCATTTCGGGATCGTCCGTCGACGTGAGTCCGGCGATGAACCGTTCCCAGTCCAATCCGTGCACAATGTTCAGAATATTCGACATGCTCCGTTCGCCGGGAGGGTACATGTAAATGGTGTGAGCGATGGCGGCCTGAACGAGATCGCGGGCTTTTTCCTCCCAGAAGGGCTCCTTCTGGCTTTTAGGGACAATGAGCATGGACGCGAGCAGGCCCGCATCTTCCCATAGGAAGTCCAGGTCATCTGAAACTTCGGCGAGGGGGTTATAGTGGTGGCTGTCGTCCGGGGTGAGCGGGCTGAATTTGAACACTGGCCCAACGTTGGCCGCGCGCCAGCCGGCCGTGGCGGCATACAGTTCATTTTTGATGTCGAGCACCACCGCCGGCCCGTCCCACGTCAGCAAGTTCGGGATGACGTGGCACTGGGATTTGCCCATGCGGGAGGGGGCGATGGTGATCAGATGCCCCTCGCCCGCATAACCCCTGAGAACCCCATCCGGCTGATCATCTGCGCCGAGAATGAGCGCGTTGCCTTGCGGTGCCGCCGGGTCAATCGGCGTTACGACAGCTGGCGTCTCCAAGGCCTTGCCGTTGCCGGTGATACGCGCCGTTAGGACCTTAAGCACCGGATCGTCGGGATGTGCGAGAACCGCCTCATTCAATTCGGTGAGGATCAAATTGATCATCGGTTCGGTCTTTTCGCCGACTGCCCAGCGGATACCTTCTTGGATATCGCTCGTGTCTGACCCGGGCCAGATATAGGTCGATCCGGAATAGACGGTGCCTTTCCCTTCTCCGTAAATCAGGTTGGCTACCTCTTTCCATGTATTGCCGAGGTTGCGGTTCTGACCTCGGACAAACATCAGCAGCGCGGTGCGGAGGGCCTCGCGTTCTGGCGACGGCATCGTAGCCAGTGACCGCTCGATCCGTGCGGCGATCTTCTGGTTCGCTCCCCCGGTGCCTATGTAGTTGAAGTCAAACCTGAGGGTCTCAGAGCGTTCGTCGAACGTCTTGTTGATACCGACGACCTGGGTTTCAGGGTTATCCCCAAACCGCGCCACCAATGCGCTTACTGACGCGAGTTTGGCTTCGGTATGGAGCTTTCTCCTGCGCTCTTTTGCACCGAGAAGACGGACCACTACCCAAGCGGCTAAAGCCAGCGGAATCAGCCAGATCGCTGCCACGAAAGCAAAGGCGATAACGCCGAAAATGCCTTCCAGAATTCGCTGAACAACACCCGTGAGCAGCAGGATCAGGAACACCCCGATGCCTGCGAGTATCCAGACTGACTTCGGCTTCATCGATGTCCCCTCAGCAATCGTCGCTATTCGGAGATACCACCAGAAGCTTAGCTCTCGGTCCAGTCGCGCCCGGTAGGGGGCGTGAGGCTAGGAATGTTTCCCTGTCACCATGACCACGGCGGGCCTTCTTCATTCAGCATCCAAGCAGGGGATTCGGCTGTATCCCCGCAAGCCTGTCGGCTTCTCCACTCCGTTGCGTCGAGTGCGGGTCAGCCGAACGCCCTGCTCCCTGTCTGCGCATGAAGGCCCGCGATGGTCGCGGCCAAGAGACAGGGAGAACACACCATGAGCCAATACATCGCCCCCGCAGACCTGGCTGGCATGACTGAACAGGAACTACGCGCCCTTCACGGTCGCATCCTTGGCGAGCTACGCCGCACCGGCCAATCGGCGTTTCTGTCGCCGGGGATCTACGCATCGCTGCAAAGCATCGAGGAGGCGATCCTGCGCTTGCAGCAGCAAGCGCCCTTCCGGCCTCGCCCTCCTCAAGTCCCCAAGCTTTAGGGCTTTGGTCGGGCTCCGCGCCGCCGGGCGATGCCGGCGGCGCGGATTGGTCCGTTCAATATTCAGACGCCAGCATGATCGTGAGCACGCGGGTTGTCTGTGTGGTGTCGGCCGGGTTTTCCGAGCCGTAGTGGCAATCCCGATCGTAGTAGTCGATCTTCCAGAACACCTTCGTCCCGTCGATCCGAGCGGAGCCGAAATCGTGTTCGCCGTAGGGGTCGTTGTCGCCGGTGAAGTCCCGATGGGTCTGCACCGCCTCGACACAGGCGCTCTCGAATTCCTGTCCGAGGGCGCGCACGCCCTCGGTGATCAGGACCCTTCCGCCGATGAAGGTCGAACGGAAGGTGTCGTTCAGCGCCCGGATGCGGGAAGCTTGCTGTGCGCCGGGGTTCATACCAGTTCTCCCTGACGCGATTCCGGCCCAGGTTTCGGGGTGTAGGCCCGAGCGACCAGACGCCCTTGGAGCGGGATGGCATTGCAGCGGAGGTTGAAGCCCTTGCCGTCCTGATGGAGCCAGGCAGCGCCAATGCGGGTCCAGCGGGCATCTTTGCCGTCGCCTTCCACGCACCAGAGCATGAAGGCCGGTGAGTTGGTTTGAGTGGCAGTCGCCATAGTTCTTCTCCTTTCGAGATTGGAGACCGGGGGACCATCCCGCGGCCTCATGGGGAGAAGGCGGCGCGGCCCTTAGAGCCGGGGGTCAACGCTGGGCGGAGCCCACCCGACAGGGCAAGCTGCACAAGCGAAGCGCGGAAGCGTAGGCGATTGATGCCCGGCGGGGCTGTGCCAGATTCGACCTAATGAGAGGCCGTGGAGATGTCCCTCCTCGTGTCGCCCCTCGTGCTTATGGGAGAAGACCCCGCGACTGCTCGTAATCACTGGCGTCCCATGCCCCTGCGTGAAGATTCCCACGGCTTATGAAAACCGCCCCGCAGATTTGTCTGGCTGCCTCATCCAACGGCGCGCTAATGTTCTGCTTATGTTCTCTCCGCGTACCCAAGGCTCTGTTCGCCCCGCCCTCACCCCGCCTGCCGCTTCAATGGCGCGCGTCAGGGGGTGACTATGACCTATCGCGGCGACGAAACCACTGGCTTCCAGTCACCGGCGCAGGACTACATCGAGCCTGTCCTTGATCTGGCGAGGCTTCTCGATCTCCGGGCTCCGGGTCTCTATCCGGTCAGGATACTCGGGCACGAATGGCGCGAGCGCGGCATCCATGACGGGGATATTCTGGTCGCCAATGCTGCGGCCGAACCGGCACCCGGCCGAGTCTGCGTCGCCTTTCTGCATGGCGAAGTGATCTTGGCCAGTCTGCGCCAGAAGGATGGCTGCTGGTGGCTGGCCCCGGCCAAACGCGCACCTGTCCAAGTCGATGACAGCGTTGAAGTCTGGGCGATCATCAAGGCGCTCGTGCGCATGCGGGTGTGAACCGATGTTCGCCCTGATCGACGGCAACAGCTTCTATTGCTCCTGCGAGCGGGCCTTCGATCCGACCCTGCGCGGCAAGCCGCTCGTGGTTCTGTCGAATAACGACGGCTGCGTGATCGCTCGGACGCAAGAGGCCAAAGACCTCGGCGTGAAGATGGGCGATCCGTGGCACCTCGTCGCCAAGAAGCCGGAGCTGAAGACGGTGATCGTCAAAAGCTCGAACTACGTTCTCTACGGCGACATGAGCCGGCGCATGTATGCGGTCCTGGTCGACCTCGTGCCCGACGTTGACCCTTACAGCATCGACGAGATGTTTCTCGACGTGCGGGGGCTGTCGGGCGATCTCGTCCAGCGTGCTGGCGAGATCCGGGCGGCTGTCAGGCGTATCGCCAAAATACCGACCTGTGTCGGCATTGGTCCGACCAAGACGCTGGCGAAGCTGGCCAACAAGGTGGCCAAAGGCGACCGCAACGGGTCGGGCGTGATGGACCTTTCCCGACCCGAAACGCGCGCAGCGCTCTTCCCCGACATCGACCTATCCGATGTCTGGGGGATCGGGCGCGCCTCTATCGAAAAGCTGGCAAGCCAAGGCGTTCGGAACGTCGCCGATTTCGTGGCGCTGCCCCAGGACACGGTTCGGAAGACCCTGACTGTCACCGGTCAACGGACCCATGCGGAACTGGGCGGCACGCCCTGCTTCCCCTTCGCCGTCCATCCGCCTGCCCGGAAAACGCTCGCGGTCACGCGGAGCTTCGGGCGCGCTGTGACGGATTGGGACGAGATGCGCGAAGCGGTCTCGGCCTATGCGGCCCGCGCTGGTGAGAAAGTTCGACGGCATGGCCTTCGCGCGGCGGGGATGCAGGTCTTCATGCACACCAATCGCTTCAACAACGATCCGAGCTACGCGAACCAACTCAGCTTCGCGATCGAGCCGACGGCGGACTCGATGGCCCTGATCCGGAGTGCCGTGCGCGCGGCAGAGCGCATGTGGCGGGACGGGTTTCGATACCAGAAGGCAGGCATTGTCCTGCTCGACCTCTACGCCCCGGCCGATCTGCCGGTGGCCGATCTCTTTGCCTCGACCGACCCTGAGAAGTCGAAGGCGCTCATGGCGGCACTTGATGCGGTGAACGGTCGTTTTGGCCGGGACACCCTTCGGCCCGGCGCGATACGTCAGGCCCCCGCATGGGGGATGCGCCGGGCGAACCTCTCACCCTGCTACACGACACGGGAAAGCGACCTTCTCGCCGTCCACGCGGTCTGACCGAGAGCGCCAGGGATCGTTACCCGGATGGGCCGGAACCGCCTCGGCGGGTTCGGTCGCAGCAAGCGATAGAGCCCGGCCCGTCAGGGGGCGTCCAAACCTCAATACGAAACCAAATTACCCGCGACCCGTGGTCTAATTGAATGAGGGACCGTGCGGGGGTTTTGCATGGATGAATGGGTACCAGCCGACGACTTCATCGCAGCGGATGTGATCCGCTGGACCGAGGGCATCTTCGACCGTCGTCGGAAGGGAAAGGCAATGCGCATCGGCGAGCGCACGCTGGCAGGCGAGGTGATCGAGCGCACCTCTGACGGCTGGGTCAGGCTCCTCGTGCGCGCTTCCGAGATCACCAAGGCGGATGTGGCTGGAAAGACCATTCCGTTGATCAAACCCGGCGAGTCCATCAAGCGCGGTCTCAAGACCATTCTGCGGGGCAAACCTGAGCGGCTGCTCTGGAGCGATGAAACGGCGCGAGCTGCGGTGATCCGTAAACGCGATCCATCGCGGTTCATCTCGGACGAAGACCCCGCCTGACGCTGGCCTTAGGCTTTGGCGAGGGCCTCAAGCCCTTTGTAATGCAGCGGAGCAACGGCTTCGATCATCTCAAGCAGATAGGTCGTGTTCTTCTGGGTCTCAGCGACCAGCGAGGGGTCGAACCCCTTTCCCGTGCGATGCGACAGGTCGTTGGCGAATTTGTAGATCGCCGTTTTTTTGTGAGGGTCGAAGCTGGTGTCTTCGAGCTTCCGATAGAGCGACTTGTTTGATGGCAGGTGGAAGTCGAGGAAGGTCTCGAGCACCTTCCGGGCGATGTTCGGGACGTGGTAGCAGCTGAGGATCGAGCCGTCTGATTGGAAGGTGTAGAGAACCTTGAAGAGGTAGTGATACTCGGTGGCGTGATCGATCAGCAATTGGTCGAGAGGGGCGATGCGGGCGGCGCGGCCATTCGCCGTCTCTGAGCAGAGAACCATTGAATAGGAACACTGCTTTTTCTGAGCGCTCGGGAGGTTCTGAAACCAGTTGATCACCAGCCGCAGGAACTCGTGGTTATGGGTCAGGATAAATAGCTGCTTGGCGTTCTGGGTATCATTCTTGAGGAATGAAAAGGCCTGATAGATCGCCGCTGAATCGAGGCTGGAGATCGGATCATCAATGACCACCACACCCTCGGCCAGATCGAAATTTTGGTCGCGGAGCTGGATCAGGAAATAGAGGAAGGCGATGGCAGTTTTCTCGCCTTCGCTGAGGCGCTTGGCGGGCTTGCCACGCCGCAGCACGACGTAGCCCTCCTTGCTGTTCTCGAAGACAAGATCGGTTCGGCCCAGGAACTGTTTCAGGTGCGCGGTCAACTGTTCCCCGCCCTTATGCTCGCTAGAGATTTGGGCCTGCTTGTCGATGATCGATTGGGTGATGGCGGCGAGGCTGCGCTTATCGGGCAGCGTTTCCGCACCATTCTTCAGCGCGGCGATTTCGGCTGTCACTTTCTTAGCTTTGGAGGTGACGTCTGCGACCTGTTCGGCGATGGTGAGGAGGTAGTGCGCCTCTATCCCATCCCGCGCGGCGTTCTTCTGTGCCTCGAAGCTCTTCGTTTTCGCGTCGTGCCGTTTGATCACGTCGGCAATCGACGTAAGCGTGGCTTTGAGGCCCTCGGCATCGGTCGAAACATCGGGGGCGTAGCTCTCCGTCCGCCGCGTCAGCTTGTCGGCGAGGATGGTATCGACCGCTTTGACTTTGGCCTTCATGTCATCAAGTTCGCCCCCAATCTTCTCGACGGCGGCGTCATAGTCGCTCTGAAGCTCGGAATAGAGCGCGAGGCGATCTGGCAGGGAGAACCGATCAAGGGCTTCAAGGATCGACCCAATCCACGCGCGCTCAACCTCGATCTCCCTTTTCAGCTTCTGGTCTTCGACGCTGAAATGATCGGCGAGCGCTTGGATGCGCGATGGCGGGACTGGCTGCTCGCAAAACTCACAGGTCTGCTCGCCATGCTTCTTGTGCAGGTGAACGCCAGTTTCGACCCAAGTCGCAATGTCCGGGTTGTCGATCAGGCGCGCGATTGCGGCGGACTGCGCGGAGCGTTCGGTCAACGCCTTCGCCCGCCCTGCAAGTTCGTGAGCAGCACCCACGGGCCCGATGGTTTTGTCGGTGCCGGGTTCGATAATCCCAGGCACATTCAGCCGGCCGATCTCGGGCATCATCTGCTGATGAACGGTTGCTCGATGAACCGCGAGTTCGTCCTCACTCAGTGACTTCGCCTTGGCGATGTTGCCGAACGCCTTCTCTGCGTCAGGCTTGCGATAATTCCGCATGGTCCCGCCGCTTGTCGCTTCACTGATCGTCTTAGCGATAGCAGTGAAAAGCTTGCCCTTCTCGGCCTCCAGCTTCTCGACAGCGGCTGCGTGGACTTGAAGGTGGAGGGTCCGTTGATCCCTTGTGGCGATCTCGGCTTTGATCTCGTCGGCGATCGCCTTGTTCTCTTCGCCCAGGATCAGAATGTGCCGGAGTGGTCCGTCGAACCTGCCGATATTCGCATCGACAAAATCGCTGTTGAACACGCGAACGCTGCGCACATATTTCTGGCCTTGGGTCAGGGTGCCGGATTGCGTTTCGACGGTAAATTCGAGTCCGGGATAGTCAGTGTGCTCGCCGTCCTGCAGGCACGACATCAACCGCGAGAGCGTGGTCTTGCCTGAGCCGTTCTCGCCATAGACGACATTGAAACGATCAAACGCTTTCAGTTCGGCGGGGGGCGTGTAGCCGTCGAATACCCCGAGCGCTTTGATCTTCTTGAATTGCGTAAGCACAGTGTCCTCCAAGGGGACGCTAGCACAGGTTGAGCGATTAAGGTGCGATGGCCGCTCCTGTTCAGGAGCTAAGTTGCCACCGGCTACGCCTGTTCAGGCTGCGCCTTCGGGAGAGAGCCCAGGCCGGTTCCGGCCAACGGGCTTGGGAGGCGCGCCGTGCAGCGCTTCAGAAGAGATGGTGCCGGTGGTCGGACTCGAACCGACACTCCTCGCGGAACTGGATTTTGAATCCAGCGCGTCTACCAATTTCACCACACCGGCAAGCGGTTGGGCCTATGCAGCGCGGGCGCTGCGGGGTCAACCGAGTGAGCGGATAATTGACCACAAACGGCCCCTCGCCGTCAACGGCTACCGCTTTGGTTTTCGAGTGTTGATGGCCGACGCGTCAATCATGTCCTTAATATGGGAAGCGTAAAACTTCTCAATCATCTCAACCGAAGTTCGGCAGTTCTTGGCGACTTGGTAAATGTCGGCTCCTTCCATGAGCCGGAAACTGATGTAGGTGTGCCGTAGGCTATAGGCCGTCCGGGGGTTCCCCTCCCGGTCCTCCTTCATATCCAGCTCGGCGAGGATGGTGTTGAACAGCTCTCGCTGGATGCGGGGGAAGACCAAATCCTTGGGCTCAAGGCTATGGCGCTTCTTCATCCGCTGGAACGGCAGGACCGCGCCAGGCATCGATTTGCAGTAGCCGACGCCACGCTTCCCCCGGACGGTGATGTGCAGGATGCGTTCGTTGTCGGCCCCGTCCTCGACGACCTCGATATCGCGAAGTTGGACAAGCTTCGCCTCGTCCGGGCGAAGGCCGGTGTTGACCATGAAGAGGACGTAGTCGTGCAGGTCCTCACACGCCGTCCGCCACCGCTCTTTGAGCGGCTTCTTCGCGCGCTCGCCTGTGGCTTTGTAGAGGCGCTTGTACTCCTCCGGCGAAAACCACGCCCGGTGGCTGATCTTGCCCGACATTTTGTAGGGCGCAGAGATGTCCGGGAGATACGGGAGCCAGCCATGACGCTGGGCTGTTTTGAGGACGTGTCGAAGGGTGATGATTTCTGAGTGAAGGGTCGATCTGGAAGGCCGTTTCGGATTTCCGTCTTTGTCCTTCCGGGACGTCATGCGGTGGACGCGATACTCCTGAACGAGGCCCGGCGTGATCTCCTCCACCATTTTGTCACCGAAGAAGGGCTCTAGGTGGACGCGGAGCCGAATGCCGTGGCCTTCGACATATTTGGCGTTGCGCTCGCCTTGGGTAATCGCTTCGTATTCGGAGAGGAAGTGCTTCGCCGCTTTCTTGAATGGCGTGCCGTCTTTGATTTCCCCGCCTCGGTATTTTCCAAGGAGGCCGAGATACCAGTCTCGGGCAACGTCCTTGGCCTGGGCGAGGCTTTCTTCCTTGGTGCTGGTCCGCATCTGGCGACCTGCCAGTGAGCAGGAGCACTGCCAGTGCGGGCTATTGGGTCGTTTGTAGAGCTGGACCTTGCCGTCCAGAAACTTGTGGCGGGCGGTATCGAGCATTGCGGCACCTCTGAGTGATTCTGTGCTAGCTGTGCGCTAGCCACTCATGTTTATAGGATACCACTAACCGACTGTTTTTGCTACATATTTAGCCTAAGATGCTGAATAATATGCGCTTTTGAGTCCGGCGCGTCTACCAATTCCACCACAGGGGCGCGGAGGCGGTCATAGCGGGCGAGGCCGGGCTGCGTCATCAGGAAAATCAGCGGAACCCTTGCGTTCCATCGTGGTGTAACGCATCTGGCGTGACATGAGCGCGCCCCTGCCTTCCAGCCAAGATTTGGCCGACATCGCCGTCGTCTATGAGCACCCCGAATGGTTCGAGCCGTTGTTCGCGGCCCTGGACCGGCATGGCGTCAGCTATGTGAAGGTCCCGCTGGCCGGCAGCACGTTCGACCCCGCCGGATCGCCCGCCCCCGCGCGGGTGGTGTTCAGCCGGGTGGCGATGTCGTCCTTCCTGCGTGAGCCGGAGCATCCAATCTTCTATGCCCAGAGCCTGTTCGAGCACTGGCAGGGGCAGGGCACGCGGGTCGTCAACGCCTCGGCCCTGAACATCGACACCTCCAAGGCGCGGCAGATGAGCCTGATCGCGCGACTGGGCCTGAAGGGACCGGCGACGCGGGTGGCGCATCGCCAGGCGGACATTCCGGTGGCGGCCGGGGGCCTGCGGTATCCCGTCCTGGTCAAGGCCGACATCGGCGGGGCCGGGGCCGGCATCACCCGCTATGAGACCCCCGAGAAGCTGGCCGAGGCGGCGGGCGAGAGCTGGTGCCCCGTGGGCGTCAACGGCATCTCGCTGATCCAGGAATACGCGCCGCGTCGGGGTGGCAAGATCACCCGCGTGGAGACCCTGAACGGGCGCTTTCTCTATGCCATCGACATCGAGAGCCCCGGCGACGCCTTCGACCTGTGTCCGGCCGACGCCTGCCTGGTGCGGCCCGGCGCGCCGACCCTGACCATGACGAAGACGACGCCGCCCGCCGAGGTCATCGAGGCGGTCGAACGGCTGGCCGTCGCCGCGGAACTCGAGGTCGGCGGGATCGAATACCTGATCGACGACCGGGACGGATCGGCCCTGTTCTACGACATCAACGGCCTGTCGAACTTCGTCGCCAAGCCGGTGGAGGTGCTGGGCTTCGATCCCCACGACGATCTGGTGAACTGGTTGAAGGGCATCGTCGTCGAAGAGAAGAACAAGCACGGTTTGGGAGCGGCGGCATGAGGTACGGCTATTGGGCCCCGGTCTTCGGCGGCTGGCTGAGGAACGTGGCCGACGAACGCGAGGCGTCGTGGGAGAACGCGTCGCGGCTGGTGAGGCGGTCCGAGGCCCTGGGCTATGATCTGACCCTGATCGCCGAGCTGAACCTGAACGACATCAAGGGCATCGAGGCACCGGCGCTGGACGCCTGGTCGACGGCCGCGGCCCTGGCGGCGGTGACCGAGACGATCGAGCTGATGGTCGCGGTGCGGCCGAACTTTCACCAGCCGGCCCTGTTCGCTAAGAAGGCGGCGAACATCGACCGCATTTCGAACGGACGCCTGGCGCTGAACGTCGTCTCGTCCTGGTGGGCCAAGGAGGCCGAGAGCTATGGCCTGCAGTTCGACCAGCACGATGACCGCTATGCCCGCACCACCGAATGGCTGCAGGTTCTGGCGCGGCTGTGGACCGAAAAGCGCGTCGATTTCGAAGGCCGCTACTACACGCTGAAGGACGCCATCGTGGAGCCCAAGCCGACGTCGAGCCCGGAGCGGCCACGCCCGGTCATCTATGCGGGTGGGGAATCGGAGGCGGCCAAGACCCTGATCGCGCGCCACTGCGACGCCTATGTCATGCACGGCGACGAGCCGGAATTCATCGCCGAAAAGATCGCCGACATGAAGGCGCGGCGCGAGGCGTTCGGCCTGCCGCCGATGCAGTACGGTATGGCCGGCTATGCCATCGTGCGCGACAGCCAGGCCGAGGCGGAGCGCGAGCTGGAACGGATCACCACCATCCCCGGCCTTGCCGACGGCGCGCCGCCCCCGGGCTTCGCCAACTTCGACCAGTGGCTGTCGGGCACCGAGCTGGAGCGCGAGCTGAAGATCCGCGAATACAGCGTTTCCAACCGCGGCCTGCGCCCGGGTTTCGTCGGCACGCCGGAGACGATCCGGGAGCGCGTTGAGGCGTTCGAGGCCGCAGGGCTGGACCTGCTGTTGCTCCAGATGTCGCCTCAGGAGGAGGAGATGGAGCGATTCTCGGCGCAGGTGATGCGGAGCGACTGACGCCTGTCAGGGTTGGCGACGCAAACGGCTCGAAGGCGCGATATAGGCGTCGGCTCCGACGGCCCCATTTCTGAAGTTCGTGCGATAGATGATCCTCCGCACAGGGAGAGCAGCCGCCCTGTCTGCGGCATTGCGCACCCTCGCGCCCTCTGTCGACGCCAACGTGGCCTGACCGAAGCCCCCATCAATCGGGTGTTCGGATTCGACCAAGCACTCGCGCAGACGTCCATCGGGTCGTGTGAGGCACGAAATGACCGCAAACCCGGATTCGTACCGGTTTCGAGAAGGAAACTCGACCTGAGGCGGTCTTTCCCATTGAATCCCTTCGGGCAGGCTTCCATCGATAGGCTGAATTTCGGCGTCTCGGGGATCGACCAGAGGCCGATCGCAGGCCTGTAGCGTGCGGTCGATGGCGGCGCTGGACGGCGGCAGGTCAAGCACATAACGAAGGTTCCGCCCGCCCTCGCCTGCGCCGGGCAACATCACCTGCAGCGATCCGCCCCGTCTGAGGGCGCGCGCGAACGGAGCCGGCAACTCGCTGACGGCCAGATTCGGATTCCGGGTGACGTTCCAGCGCTGCTCGAACGGACTGTCTTCGCCGAACCGAAGCGTCAGAACTCGGGTCTCGACTCCTTCGGCCGCGGGGGGCAGACCGCCGATCAAGGCGTCGTAACGCCCGCTGACGCAACGAACCGCAATCCCCAGCCCGTTGCTGAACTCCAACTGAGCGGCGGTCAGTCGTCGCTCGGCATCGACGGTCGCGTCCCAGTCGTCGGTCGTTTCCTGAGCCAGGACTCCGCTCGCGAAGGCGGCCAGGGCCACCGCGACAAGAGTGCGACTGCGAATGGCCATGATGCTCCCCGGGGGTCAAATCGCTACTGAACTGGCCACGCGTGCTGCTGCAACAGCGGCACGCGTGGCCGAAACCCAGCCACAGTCCCCTGATCGTCGCAAGCGTTGCCGGAACTAAATCCCGACCACTTCCTGCTCGATCGCACCGAAGATCGAGTGGTGCCTGTCGTTCAGCATCTCGATTCGCACCGTGTCGCCGTAGCGGAGGAACGCTGTGGCGGGCGCGCCGGTCAGGATGGTCTCGACCGTCCGCACCTCGGCGATGCAGGAATAACCCAGTCCGCCCTGATCGACCGGCTTGCCGGGGCCGCCGTCCGCGTCGCGATTGGACACGGTGCCCGAGCCGATGATCGAACCTGCGACCAGGCTGCGCGTCCGAGCCAGGTGGGCGATCAGCACGCCGAAGTCGAAGGTCATATCGACGCCCGCGTCCGCCTTGCCGAAGTCCGTGCCGTTCAGCTGGACCGACAGGGCACCGTGCAGCTTGCCGTCATGCCAGCGGTCGCCCAGGGCGTCGGGCGTGACGAAGACGGGCGACAGGGCGCTGGCGGGCTTGGACTGGACGAAGCCGAATCCCTTGGCCAGCTCGCCCGGGATCAGGTTGCGGAGGGAGACGTCGTTGACCAGTCCGATCAGGCGGATGTGGTCGCGGGCTTCATCCGGGGTCACGCCCTGCGGTACGTCGCCGGTGACCACGACGACCTCGGCCTCCAGGTCGCAGCCCCAGCTCTCGTCGGCCAGGGGGATGGCGTCGCGGGGCCCCATGAAGTGATCCGATCCGCCCTGATACATCAGGGGGTCGGTCCAGAAGCTGTCGGGCATCTCGGCGCCGCGCGCCCGGCGGACAAGTTCGACGTGGTTCACGTAGGCCGACCCATCCGCCCACTGATAGGCGCGGGGCAGGGGGGCGGCGGCGTCGCGTTCGTGGAACCGGCCCCGGGGGACGGCCTCGTGATCGAGGCTTTCGGCCAGGGCTCGCAGCCGCGGCTCGCACCGCTCCCAGTCGTCCAGAGCCGCCTGCATTGTTGGAGCGATCAGGAAGGCGTCGGTGAACCAGGCGAGGTCCGAGGAGACGACGACGAGACGGCCGTCGCGACCGTGCTTGAGTGAGGCGAGTTTCATGTCGGGAGGATTAGGCGGTTTCCCCGGCCTTGGGAACGCTCGTCCGGCCGCTCAGTGCCCATGACCGTGCGATCGGGTGTGGGACGTCGGAGGCCGACGCGACAGGGCGGAACGCGCGGCCTTCAGTTCGCGGATGCGGGCGGGGCCGTCGAGCCAGTGATCGTGAAACTGGCGCACCGCCCGGGCGAGGGCCTCGACCTGTTCGGGACCGCTCATGGCCTGGGTGTCGGGCTTCGAGGCCGATTGGGAGTCGGGCTTCGGGGCCGCGGCGTTGTGGCCGCACTCCGGCTTGTGTGTCCCCGTGCAGCCGCAAGCGGCAGGAGGCGTGACGGCCGCTCCGCCAATGTAGACCTGGTTGACCGTGACGGGGCCCCCCGTCGCAGTGGACTTGCAAGTGCAGGCTTCGGGCTTTGCGCAGCCGCAGGCCGGAGCAGCCGCCGGAGCGGCCGTCGCCTTGGCCTCGACCTTCTTTTCGCCCTTCAAGGCCTCGTCCAGGGCCTTCAGCGACGGCGTGACCCCTTTGGCGACGTCCAGCACGGGACCTAGAAGCTCGTGGATCAGGTCCCGCAGAGCTTGGGCTCGTGATTTTAGCTCGTTTGTCGAGGCGGCCATGGCGGCCGAAGAGGCGACCAGAATGATCGCGTGTATGCTTGTGACCGAGTGATCGTTGTAAGTGTTGTTTATGGTTTTTCCTCGGTTTAGCCCGAGCAGGAAGCTCAAGACCGCCACAGTCAAGCCGGCCAAGATCTGGAGAAGGAACTCCCCTCCTGCGCCGCTAAGCGGACCTGCCTGTTCGACCATGATCGGAAAGTCCGTTGGCGGTGTCATGCAGCTTTCCCCGGTTCAGCACCGCAGTTTCTGTTCGACGCGCCTCCGGCGCAACACAAAGGTTAACGCTGGTCTGTGAAGGTTGTGGGTCGCCGCCTCAGGGGGCGCGCAGCAGGGCGCGGGCCTCGACGCCCGTCTTCGCTGCCGCGTCGCGCACCTCGACCTCGACGACGACCGCCCCCGCCGGATCGTGGGCCCACAGATAGCGGCGCTCGACCTCGACCGTCCGGCCCGACGGGGCGAAACCCTCGAAGCTGTCGCCCCACGGCGTGATGCGTGTCAGCTCGGGCCAGGTCAGGGCGCAGGCGGCGGCCAGCTCCTCCTGGGCCATTTCGGTCAACTCGTCGGACGGGCTCACAGCCATCGTCGCACGCGGCGCCGATAGGCCTCGTAGTCCGCTCCGAACCGGGCGGCGAGATAGACCTCCTCGCGCTGGATGACGAAGCGGTCGACGACCAGCAGGCAGGGAATCAGCAGGACGATGGCCAGCGGACTGTCGAGCCCGACCGCCAGCGCCAGATAGGTGACGGCGAACCCGACGTAGATCGGGTTGCGAGAAAGGCCGTAGACGCCGCTGGTGACCAGGGCGGTGGAGGGTTTCCAGGGCTGGATCGCCGTCCGGGCCTTGTGGAACAGACCGGCGGCCCAGGCCTCGACCGCCAGGCCGAGCACAAGTCCCGCGATGGCGATGCCCGCCTGGACGGGGCGGTCCAGCCCCAGGCTCGGTTCGTCGATCAGCTGTCCGCCGCCCCAGCCCAGGGCGAGGAAGCCCAGATAGATCAGGGGCGGCGGCGCGATGACGCCGGGGATGTCGCGGTCGGCCATCTCATTCCTCATCGGCGTAGATGGCCACCACGGCGGGCGAGGCGCTGGTGACCGCGCCCCGGTACATGCCGGAGGTGGTCATGGCGAAGCCGGGCACGCCCTGATCGTCGATCACGATGACGCCGCCATAGCCGCCCAGCGACAGGGCGTCGTCGACCTCCGCCTGACCGGCGTCCTCGGACGAGGCCCCGGCGGCGATGCGGCTGCAGATGTCGCGGGCCACGGTGGCGCGGATATAGAACTCGCCGTCGCCGGTGGCCGAGACGGCGCAGCCGTCACGGTTGGACGCATAGGTGCCGGCACCCAGCACCGGCACGTCGCCGACGCGGCCCCAGCGTTTGCCGGTGGTGCCGCCGGTCGAGGTGCCGGCCGCCAGTGTGCCGGACTGGTCCAGAGCCACGGCCCCGACCGTGCCGAACTTGCGCTCGTTCAGAGGCGGGGCGGGTTCCAGCGACGCCATGCCGGCGGCGGGCGCTCCGGCCGGGCGGGCGGGAATGGGCAGGTCGCGTTCACGCAGGAAGTCTTCCAGTCCGCGCCAGCGACGCTCGGTGAAAAAGTAGGACGGATCGACCTGCTCCAGGCCCTGGGCGGCCGCGAACGTGTCCGCCCCTTGGCCGATCAGCATGACGTGAGGTGACTGCTCCATCACGGCGCGGGCGGCGGCGATGGGGTGGCGGGTGTTGGTCAGGCCCGCGACGGCCCCGGCGGACAGGTCTCGGCCGTTCATGACGGCGGCGTCGAGCTCGTTGCGGCCCTCGGCGGTGAAGACGGCGCCACGACCCGCGTTGAACAGGGGATCGTCCTCCATCATCTGGATGGCGGCCTGGATGGCGTCGAGCGACGAGCCGCCGTCGCGCAGGATGGCGGCCCCCGCCTCCAGCGCGCGAGACAGGGCCGCGCGATAGGCGGCGTCCTGTTCCGGCGACAGGTTGGCCCGCTCGATCACGCCGGCTCCGCCGTGGATGGCGAAGGCCCAACGCGCGGGCTCCTGCGCGGCGGCGGGGCCGGCCAGTGCAAGTGCAAGAGCAGCGATCGCGAGACGTCTGACGAGCACGGAACTCTCCCTTTTTGCAAACGCCGGTGGACCGAGCGTCAGGATGAAAATCGAGTCTGAATAGTCTGAACTGTGCGAAATCCAGCAGCGCAAGCCGTTCGTTCTAGGACGCTAGCACAAGGCGACGTCAAAATTGGACGCAGCGCCTCACGGACCGCGCCGGTGGTGCGACCACTTCCACAGACGATAGCCGACGATCGGCGCGAAGCCGCCGACCAGCGCCGCGATCAGCACCGTCCAGAAGCCGCCGCCCAGGCCGAACTGGCCCACCAGCCCGCCGACGATCGCCGCCGCCAGCGGGCCGAGGAACGGCATCCAGTGCGGAGGCGCGACCTTAATTCGCGTCGACCTTGATGACGCCGCGACGGATCTGGTCCAGCTCGATGGAATCGAACAGGGCCTGGAAATTGCCCTCGCCGAACGCCTGGTTGCCCTTCCTCTGGATGATCTCGAAGAAGATCGGGCCGAACATGTCCTGGGTGAAGATCTGCAGCAGCAGGCCGTCCTCGTCGGAGCCGTCGATGAGGATGCGGTTCTTGCGCATCCGGGCCACGTCCTCGCCGTGGTTGGGCAGGCGTTTGTCGATCAGTTCGAAATAGGTCTCTATCGTGTCCTGGAAGGGCACGCCGCGTTCCTTCAGCGTCTCGACGGTCTCGAAGATGTCGTCGGTGGCCAGGGCGATGTGCTGGATGCCCTCGCCGTTGTAGCGCCGCAGGAACTCCTCGATCTGGGAGTTCTCGTCCTGGCTCTCGTTCAGGGGGATTCGGATGGCGCGGTCGGGCGCGATCATGGCCTGGGAGAACAGGCCGGTCGCCTTGCCCTTGATGTCGAAATATTTCTGCTCCTCGAAGGCGAAGACCTCGCCGTAGAAGCCGGACCAGGTCCGCATCTGGCCGCGCCGAACGTTGTGGGTCAGGTGGTCCAGCATGTGCAGGCCGACGTTGTTCTTGCGCTCGGCCTCTTCCCAGTCCTCGATCTCGTCCCAGCCGTCGTAGAGCGAGCCCTTCTCGCCGTAGGAATCGATCAGATAGAGCAGGCTGCCGCCGATGCCGCGCAGCACATAGGCGCCATCGCCCAGCGCGCCGCCGTCATGCATCTCGGCGGAATGGGCCCCGCGCGCGACAGCGCCCTCATAGGCGGCCTTGGCGTCGGCGACGCGGAAGGCCATGCCGTTGGCCGATGGGCCGTGATCGCGTGCGAACTCGCCGGCGTGCCCCTTGGGCTCGGCGTGGACCAGGAAGCTGATGTCGCCCTGCTTCATGCGCACCACGCCGTTGGCGGGATTGCGGTGCGTCTGGACGAAGCCCAGGGTCTCCAGCTGGCGGATCATGGCCTGGGGATCGGGGCCGGTGAACTCGACGAATTCGAAGCCGTCGACACCGAGGGGGTTGTCGTGAGCGGCCGCGCTCGCGCGGGGGGCCAGGTCGTCCATGGCGGGTCTCCTGAAGAAGCGGTGGCCGTAAGGGGGTCGGCCGGTTGGCGCGGAACCTAGTGGCCCCGCCGCGCGAAGCCAACCCGCGCAGGGTCGCGGCGTGTTCACGAGGCGGCGATGCTTGCCCGTCCGGCCCGCTCGTCCTAATCCCGGGGCATGGCGAACACCCCCTTGATCTGCCCGTCCATCCTCGCAGCCGATTTCGCCAAGCTGGGCCAGGAGGTCGCGGCGATCGAGGCGGCCGGCGCCGACTGGGTCCACGTCGATGTGATGGACGGCCACTTCGTGCCCAACATCACCATCGGCCCCGATGTCGTGAAGGCGCTGCGGCCGCACACGACGCTGCCGTTCGACGTGCATCTGATGGTCGCGCCGGTCGATCCCTGGCTGGAGGCCTATCGGGCGGCGGGGGCCGACATCCTGACCGTCCATCCCGAGAGCGGCCCGCACCTGCACCGGACGCTGGGCCGCATCCGTCAGCTGGGGGCCAGGGCCGGCGTGGTGCTGAACCCCGGCACGCCTCTGACGGTGCTGGAGGAGGTGATCGATCTGGTCGACCTGGTGCTGCTGATGTCGGTCAATCCGGGGTTCGGGGGCCAGTCCTTCATCGACAGCGCCCTGACCAAGATCGAACGGACGCGGGCGCTGCTGGATGCCGCCGGGTCGACGGCGCACCTGCAGGTCGACGGCGGCGTGACCGCGCTGAACGCCGGGGCCTGCGTCGCCGCCGGGGCCGACGCCCTGGTCGCCGGAACCGCCGTGTTCAAGGGCGGGCCGGACGCCTATGCGGCCAATATCGCGGCTTTGAAGGGCGCCCGGGCGTGAAACCCATCGGCCCGTTCGCCGAACGATCCACGCCCTCGGTCGGGCCCGACGCCATTCCGGGCCTGAGGGGCGCGCCGATGCGGACGCCGGTCCGCAGCGCCGGCGTGGCCACGGGTCCGGCGCTGTGGCCCGCGATCGTCGGGCGGCTTTTGACCCGTCAGATGTGGATCGAGCTGTATGGGCTGCCCGGCTATGCCCAGACGCTCGCCGCCGGAAAGGCCGTCGCCTTCGCCGCTTCGCCGCGCGATTTCCGTCCGGCCGACCCGGCCTTGGGCAAGGCGATCCTGTCGGGCAAGTTCCACCTGGCGGGCACCCATATGGAGGTCGAGGCGGGCGGGGATCCATGGAATCGGCCCAGCCCCTCCAAGCCCTTCGCCACCGATCTCCACGCCTTCGCCTGGCTGCCCTCGCTGATGCTGAACGACGAGCGCGGCGCGCGCGAGGCTGTGCGGCTGACGCTGATCTGGGCCGAGACCTTCGCGCGGTGGTCGCCGTTCGCCTGGGACCCCCAGATCCTGGCGAGACGGACCTTCAACATCGCCTGCGCCGCCCGGCGCATGGGGGCGGTGGCGACGGACGGCGAACGCTTCCGCCTGGCTGACGTGCTGGGTCGCCAGGCGCGTCAGCTTCTGAGGCCGCCCGGCGGACTGGCCGGACAGGCCGAACGGCTGGTCGCCGCCGCCGTGGCCGGAGCCGTGTTGGCAGGAGCGCCCGGACAACGGCTGCGACGCGCGGCCATGGGTCGTTTGCCAGGCGCGCTGCGGGTCACGGTCTTCGGCGACGGCGGTCATGCGACGCGCGGTGCCGAGGCGGGACTGGAGCTGCTGCTCGATCTGCTGACGCTCAACGAAGCGCTGGCCCAGCTTTCGGAGCCGGTGCCCGAGGCGATGGCCGGGGCCATCATGCGGCTGACCACGGCGCTTCGGCTGCAGACCCTGCCGGACGGACGGCTGGCGGCGTTCCAGGGCGGCGGACCCTCGAGCCTGGCCCGGGTCGCGGCTGCGCGCGCCCATGACGATCATGCCGATGCGGCGGGCGGCGCCAGCGGCTCGGTCGGGGGGATGGTGCGGATCCGATCGCCCCTGCTGACGGTCATGACGGACGCCGGGCCCCCGGCGCGCGGCGGCTGGTCCGAGGCCGCCTGCGCCCAGCCCCTGGCGCTCGAGATCGTGTGCGGCAAGGACCGGCTGATCACCGGCTGCGGCTGGACCCCCCGCGCCGCCGACCGGCAGGGCCTGCGGCTGTCGCCGGGCCATTCGACCCTGACGCTGGGAGAGGCGACCTTCGCCGAACCGCTGGGCGGCTGGAAAGCGGACCTGCTGGGTCCGCGCCTGTTCGGCCGGCCGTGGAAGACAAAGGTCGAGCGTCGCGACGCCGAGGGCGCCGTTTGGCTGGAGGTCGAACACGACGGCTGGGCCGCGCCCTTCGGTCTGCTGCACCAGCGCCGGCTCTATCTGGATCAAAGGCTGGACGAACTGCGCGCAGAGGAGCGGCTGCATCCCTGTCCGGAAAGCCGGGGTCAGGTGCGGGCCATCGCGGCACCGTACGCGGTGCGGTTCCATCTGGAGCCGGGGGCCCAGGCGTCGCTGGCGCGGGATCGCCGCTCGATCCTGCTGCGCGGGCATTCGGGGCGGGGCTGGTGGTTCCGCACCGACGGGCCCGACGTCGCCATCGAGCCCTCGGTCCATGTCGAGGACGGGCTGACCCGGCGCTCGCTCCAGGTCGTGGTGCGGGGTTCGGCGCGGACCGACGCGGAGACCAAGATCCGCTGGAAGCTCAGCCCGGCGGGGGCGGCGGGCGACCCAACCTGAGGGGCGGCGAGATCACGGGGTCAGGGTGACCTCGGCCTCGCCATCCTCGCGCGTTACGGTCAGCACCAGCGGACCCCGGCCGCCCAGCAAGGGCCCGAGATCGGCCAGCGATCGCACCGGCCGACGCCCGATCGCCGTGACGATGTCTCCGGCGCTCAGGCCCGCGGCGGCGGCGACGGAGCCGCCCTCGACCGCCTGGACCTGGGCCCCCTCGGCGACCTGGGCGAAGCTGGCACCAAAGGCCTGGATGGCGCTGGACCCGATCTGGACGCCCTCGTCGGAGGGGACCTCGACGTTCAGGCTGGCCGTCGCCTCCTGTCCGTCGCGCTGATAGACGATGGTCAGCGGCGTGCCGGGAGGGGCGATGCCGATGGTCGCTTGCACCGAGCCGGCGTTCGCGGCGGCCCGGCTCTGGACCCGGGTGATGATGTCGCCGCGACGCAGGCCCGCCCGGTCGGCGGGCGAGCCCGGCGTCACGTCCTCGACGATGGCGCCGCGCACGAAGCCCAGGCCCAGCTCGACCGCTCGCTCGGCCGTCAGGGACCCCAGGGTCGCTCCGATCCGGCCGCGCGTGACCTCGCCGGAGGTCCTCAGCTGGTTCACCACGAACATCAGAATGCGTGTCGGGACCGCGAAGGCGATGCCGTCGTTGCCGCCGTTGAAGTCGCCCGACAGGATCGAGGTGTTGATGCCGATCAGCCGCCCCCGGCTGTCCAGCAGGGGTCCGCCCGAATTTCCGGAGTTCACCGCCGCGTCAGTCTGGATGTAGTCCTCGACGGCGTCGCCCATGCCCGAACGGTTCAGGCCCGAGATCACCCCCATGGTCAGGGTCTGGTCCAACCCCAGGGGATAGCCGACGGCGAAGGCGAGATCGCCCGTCCGCAGGGTGTCGGAATCGACCATCTCCACCTGGGTCAGGCCCGAGGCCTGGATGCGCAGGACGGCCAGGTCCGTGGCCTGGTCCGATCCGATCAGTTCGGCGTCCAGCAGGCGGCCGTCCGACAGGTCGACACGATAGGTCTGGCCGTCCGCGACGACATGGTTGTTGGTGATGATGATGCCTTCGGCCGCGTCGATGATCACGCCCGAGCCGCTGGAGACCGCGGCCGGCTCGCCCCCGTCGCGCGACGGGCCGGCGGAGACGCCCAGGGTCGTCACCTGGACCACGGCCGGCAGGGAGCCCTCGAGCCCGGTCGAGAAGCTGAACACCCCCCGTCGGCTGTCGTAGGGAAGGGGGAAGTCGCCGGATGGCGGCGTTTGCGCGGCGTCGGTCCGGGCGGTCGACTGAGCTGTCGCGGCCGTGCCCCCGGTCACTCCGATGACGAGGGCGACGGCGGTGGCGGTCAGGAAGCGGGCGCGGGTCATGTGGTCTTTTCCCAGAGTGTCGGCCGGAGCCTATCGTGTGAACCGCGCCGTGACGATGGTCCCGGGCGCGGCGTCATCAATCGTCATTCCCGCGCCATGCCGGCGAAGGCTGGCGCGTACGAAGGCCAGCCCCATGCCGTGGCTCTCGCGCGGCCCCGCCGCCTTGCCCATGCCGGGCCCCTGATCGGCCACGCTCAGCACCGGTCCGTCCTCGCCCGGATGGGCGCGGATCAGGACCAGCCCGCCGTCCGGCGAGAACTTGACGGCATTGTCCACCAGATTGGCGACCGCGCGCTGGAGCAGGGACCGAACGCCCAGGACGGCCACCGGCTCGGCCTCGGCGCGGATGACGATGCCCCGTTCGTCCGCGATCGGCTGGTAGAGCTCGACGGCGGCCTCGGCCAGGATGTCCAGCCGGACGCTCTCGAACGACCACGCCTCGCCGTCGCGCAGGGCCATGGCCTCGTTCATCGCCCGGGTGATGTCGGCCAGGTCCTGGCGCGCCTCCTGGGTCAGTCTCAGCCGTTCGGCCGGATCGTCGGTATCGGCCAGGCGATCCAGCCGCGCCGTGGCCCGCGCCAGCGGCGTGCGGAAGTCGTGGGCCAACTGGTCGGCGGAATCGCGCAGCCAGGTCAGAAGTTCGTCCAGGCGGTCCAGCGTCCGGTTCACCTGGCCCGACAGCTCGCTCAGCTCGGGCGCGACCGAGACGTCGGGGGCGCGGCGCGAGAAATCGCCGACGGCGGCCCGGTCCAGCACCTGGGTCACCTCGGCGACGGCGCTGGTCAGCCGGCGGCGGGCGAAGGTGGCCGCCGTGAGGCCGGAGACCAGGATCAGGACTCCGATGACCGCCACCGCCAGCACGGCCCAGCGCCAGGCGACACCGGCGGGATCGACCACCCGCCCGACCATGACGTCCAGCGCCCCGATCGGCCGACGCACGACCACCACCTCGACCCCCCGCGACGGGCACAGCTGTCCGGGGGTCAGTCGCACCAGATAGACGCCGTCGCCGAGGCTGGCCAGGCGACGGGCCCTCGCGGTCTGCAGCGCCACCAGACCTGCGGGCTTGCCCACGGGCGCGCGGATCAGACGCACGCCTGCCCCACCCTGGCCGGTGCGACAGGTTTCTTCCAGCGTCGTGCTCTCACGACCCGGCCCGTCCTGAAAGGCGGTCAGCAGGGCCGAGAGATAGGCCGCGTCGGCCTTGGTCATGGCACTGGCGTCCATGGCGGTGTCGGGCGGCAGCTTGGTGGCGATGGCTCCGAAGTCCGCGAGGGCCGCCAGCGCCGCCTGCTGTCTTTGGTCCAGCTGGGCCGCCCGTCCGGTGATGAGCAGCGAGCCCGTCAGAGCGACGGCGGCCAGGATCGCCAGGGTCGAGGCGAGCTGGGACGATGTCCGCCGCGCCAGCCAGGCCGTCGCCGCCGACAGGTCCACGGCGCGTGCGAAGGCGGACCCTATTCCGGGGCGGCTGGACGCCAAGGTTCAGGCCGCGCCCAAGTCGCGGAACACCAGGCTCTGGCTGCGTGCCGAGACGATCAGGGGGTGCAGATCCTCGCCGAGTTCGGGCGACTGTTCCTTGAGCCGACGGCGCAGGGCCGAGATCCGCGCGTCGATGATGTTGACAAAATTGTCCGGCAGAAAGGTCCACTCGACCCAGCATCGATCCCACAGCATCGTCTTGGTCACTGGCTGGCCCCGCGCCGTCATCAGCTCGGAGACGATGGCGAATTCGAGCGGAGACAAGTCGATCAGCCGCTCGCCCTCGGCGGTCTTCAGCTTCAGGGTCCGTGCGCCGGGAGACAGGCGGAACGGGCCGTTCATAAGGTCGCTGTTGGCCGGCCGCGCACGCCGGGCGACCCGGCGCAGCTGGGCCGCGATCCGGGCCAGAAGCTCTTCGTCGCCGACTGGCTTGGACAGATAGTCGTCGGCACCACCCAGCAGACCCTCGACCCGCTGGCGCTCGCCGGTCAGGGCCGTCAGCATCAGGGCCGGGGCGTCCGAGGCGGCACCTGCGCCTTCCCGCAACCGCTTGAGGGTCTCAAGACCATCAAGGCCACGCGTCAGGCGATCCAGGATCAGGATATCGTACGGCCGGGCCATGGCCGCCTCCAGCGCCTGTTCTCCGGCCTCGAAACGATCGACGGCCGCGAAACCGGCACGCAGCAGGCGATCACTCACATGGTCAGCCAGGGCCGGATCGTCTTCCAGCAGCAGGGCGCGGCGGCCAGCAAACACCTCAGCGAGCGCCGCGAACGGGTCATCGATCGCGACCCCGGCCTGATCCATCGTCTCGGTCATGTCCGTCCCCCGTCCACAAGCACGATAGGCGCCCCACCGCCCTCGCGACAATCCCGAGCGGCTGATGCTTTCTGACGCCCGCGTCTGGAACATGAACTATTTTTAAGACTCTCTCCCAGTCGTGCGGCGTAGGGTCGGGGACGAAGCGCGGGTCAGGTCGCGCCCCTTCGTCGCAAACCCCAGGAAAATCTCATGAAGTCGCTTCTGCTCGGTGCCGCCATCGGCGCCATGCTGCTGCCCTCCGCCGTTCTGGCGCAGGATCACGATCACGCCTGCCTGGATGAGGCCTGCACGGTCTGGTCGATCTTCCAGGACGTCCCGGCCGTCGAGGGCGCTTCCGGTTGGCAGGGCGTCGACGCCCCCCGTTACGGCACCTGGGGCTTCGATCCGGCCGGCATGGACACCTCGGTCGCGCCCGGCGACGACTTCATGCGTTACGCCAACGGTGCGGCGCTGGACCGGCTGGTGATTCCGGCGGATCGCACCAGCTACGGGTCTTTCGCCCTTCTCGGCGAGTTGTCCGAGAACCGGATCAAGGCCATGATCGATGGCCTGGCGGCGAGGTCGGATCTTGTCGCCGGCTCCGACGAACTGAAAATCGCCGACGCCTATCGCAGCTATATGGACGTGGCGCGGATCGAGGCGCTGGATGCCCAGCCGCTGCAACCCTATCTGGCGGCCATCCGCGCGGCCGACAGCCATGACGCCATGGCCGCCTACATGGGACGGACGGTCGGCGGCCTGGGCGGGTCCTTCTTCGCCACGGGGATCGGCACGGATCAGAAACAGCCGGACCGCTATGTCACCTCCGCCGGCCAGTCGGGGCTCGGTCTTCCGAACCGCGACTACTATCTGTCGCCGCTCTATGCGGACAAGAAGACCCAGTATCAGGCCTATGTCGCCCGCATGCTGGAGATGATCGGCTGGGAAGATCCCGTCGGCAACGCCGAGCGCATCGTGGCGCTGGAAACCGCGATCGCCGAGGCCCACTGGACCCCGATCGAGAACCGCAACCGCGACCGGACCTATAACGAGTACACGATCCAGCAGCTGGCGGCCGATGCGCCCGGCTTCGACTGGAACGGCTATTTCGGCGCGGCCCGCCTGGGCGACGTTCCCCGTCTGATCGTTCGCCAGAACACGGCCATGCCCAAGATCGCGGCCATCTATGCCGAGACGCCGATGGCGACGCTGCAGGCCTGGCAGGCCTTCCACACAACCGATCAGGCAGCGCCGCGCCTGTCGGCCCGCTTCTCGGACGCCCAGTGGGAGTTTCGCTCGCGCGACCTGCAGGGCCAGCCCGAGCAGCGTCCACGCGATCGCCGCGCCATCGCCTTCGCCCAGGGCGCATTGGGCGAGGCCATCGGCCGTCAATATGTCGCCGACTGGTTCCCGGCTGAGTCCAAGGCCCAGATGGAAGAGCTGGTGGCGAACCTGCGCCGCGCCCTGGCCCTGCGCATCGAGACCTATGACTGGATGAGCCCCGAGACCAAGGCGGCCGCTCAGGACAAGCTGGCCAAGTTCACGGTCAAGATCGGCTATCCCGACCGCTGGCGGGACTACTCCGACCTGGAAATCCGTGGAGACGACCTGTTCGGCAATGCCGAGCGCGCCGGCCGCTTCCGCTGGGAGTACCAGCTGAACCGCCTGAACGATCCGGTCGACAAGACCGAGTGGGGCATGACGCCCCAGACGGTGAACGCCTACTACAACTCGACCAACAACGAGATCGTCTTCCCGGCCGCCATCCTGCAGCCGCCCTTCTTCGATCCACAGGCCGATCCGGCGGTGAACTACGGCGCCATCGGCGGCGTCATCGGCCACGAGATCGGCCATGGCTTCGACGATCAGGGCTCCAAGTCCGATGGCGACGGCGTCCTGCGCAGCTGGTGGACGGCCGAGGACCGGGCCAATTTCGAAGCCCTGACCCGGCGGCTCGGGGCCCAGTACGACACCTACGAGGTCCTGCCCGGCTACTTCGTCCAGGGGGCCCTGTCGATGGGCGAGAACATCGGTGACGCGGCCGGCGTGGCGGTGGGGCTGGAAGCCTATCACCTGTCGCTGAACGGTGCCCCGGCTCCGGTGATCGACGGATTCACGGCCAATCAGCGTCTGTTCCTGGGCTGGGCCCAGGTGTGGCAGTCCAACTCGCGCGACGACGCCCTGAAGAACCAGGTCGTGACCGGGCCGCACTCGCCGGCGATGTTCCGCGTCATCGGACCGGTCCGCAATGTCGACGCCTGGTACGAGGCCTTCGACGTCCAGCCGGGCCAGCGGTACTATCTGGCTCCAGACGAGCGCGTCCGCATCTGGTGACAGAGAAAAGGCCGGAGCGAGGATCTCGCTCCGGCCTTTGTTTCTTTGGGAAGGGGCCTCTGTGGTCAGGCGGCGTTCGCCGCCTTGCCGCCGGACTTTTTGGCCTCGGCCTCGTTATGGGCGATGACGCCGCGCGCGATCAGCTCGGCGGCCTCTCCGGCGTCGCCCCAGCGCTTGACCCGCACCGACTTGTTCTTCTCCAGGTCCTTGTAGCGGGTGAAGAAGTGCTCGATCTGCTCGACCATGATGGTCGGCAGCTGCCGATAGCTGGCGATGTCGGTGTAGTAGGGGTGGAGCGCATCGACCGGCACGGCCAGGATCTTGTCGTCGCCGCCCGCCTCGTCCTCCATCATCAGGACGCCGATCGGCCGCGAGCGGATGACGCAGCCCGGCACCACCGGCGTCGGGTTCAGCACGATGACATCGCAAGGGTCGCCGTCGTCCGCCAGGGTGTGGGGCACGAAGCCGTAGTTCCCGGGATAGTACATGGCCGTGTGCAGGAAGCGGTCGACGAACAGGGCGCCGGACGCCTTGTCCATCTCGTACTTCACCGGCAGGCCACCCTGAGGGATCTCGATGACGACGTTCAGGTCCCAGGGCGGGTTGGGACCGACGGGAATGGCGTCGAGGTTCATGGCGGGGCCTTGGATTGTGCGACTGCGAACGAGAGCCGGGCGTGATAAGCCTGTCGGAGCCCGGCGGCAAGCGCGGGCACGGACACAGAACCGGAGGCACGCCCCCATATGACCCCTCTGGACTGGCTCGGGCTCGGGCTCTTCTTCCTTTGCTGGCTGGCCTATGAGCCGCTGCTGAAGGTGCTGGCGCGCCGCAGCGGCTCGCTGAACGACGACATGCTGACGGTTCGTCATGCCTGGATGACGGCCATGACCCGGCGCGAGGTCCGGCTGCTGGACAGCCAGCTTCTGGGCCATTCGATCAACTCGGGCTCGTTCTTCGCTTCGTCCAACCTGCTGCTGATCGCGGGCGTGGCCAGCGTGCTGTTCGGCGGCGACCAGGCGCTGCAGGGCTTCTCCGCGGTCGGCGCGGAGGAGGTGCCGGTGCCGCTGCTGGAGGCCAAGCTGGGGCTTGTCTTGTTGTGTCTCGCGCGAGGCCTGCTCGACTTCATCTGGTCGATCCGCCAGATGAACTATGCCCTGGCCCTGATCGGGTCGGCCCCGGAGATCACCGTCGAAGCCGAACGCGAGGCCTTCGGTCAGGCCACGGCTGACGTGCTGAACCCCGCGCTCGGGGCCTTCAGCCAAGGGGTGCGAGGCTACTATTTCGCCCTGGCCGGAGCGGCATGGCTGTTCGGGCCGCTGTGGCTGTGCGCCGGCGTGGTCTCGGCATTCGCCCTCTTGGTCTGGAGACAATCGGCGTCTCCGGCCGCGCGGGCCATCCGCACCGCGCGCCGCTTGATCGATGCCGATAGGACGATCCGATAGCGGCCTTCGCAGCTGCAACAATAGCTTCGCCGCGGGATCGCGGCACGATCGTGTCCTGAAAGCGGTTACAACTCGTCATGGCCGAAGTTTCAGGTCGTAACGAGGCGTGATCGCGGGAGGATCGATCCGGCTTGACGCATTGTGCATCGCAACCTAGATTGTTCTTCGACGCCTCCGGGCGTCTTGCCCTTCCTGGGCGTTTCCTCCCTATAGACTTCATGCCGCGCCCTCGGGCGCGGCTTTTTTTCGGCCCCGGGAACGATCGCCGCCGGATCGGCCCAGCGGGGGCTAGCGGGGCCAGGCTTCGCGCGACAGAGCCACGATCACCCGCTCGATCCGCGCGGCGAACCGGTCGTGATCCGACGACGGCTCCAGCGTCTCCTCCTCCAGATATAGCGCGCGGTTGATCTCGACCTGCACCGCCTGAAATCCTTCATCCGGCCGCCCCCAGGTCTGGGTGGCATAGCCCCCGGCGTAAGGGGCGTTGAGGGCCACGCGAAGGCCTTCGGCCTCGAACAGGGCGCGGATCCTCCGGGTCACGCCACCTCTGGCCGCCGCCCCGTGCCGGTCGCCCAGCACGATGTCGACGGTCCGAACGCCGGGACGAGCCCCCGCGGCGCGCGAGGGCATCGAGTGCCAGTCCAGCAGCAGGGCCGTCCCATGGGCTTCCCGGGCCCGGCCCATCAGGTCGCCGAGCGCCCGATGATAAGGGGCGTGGACCCGGTGGACGCGGCCGTTCGCCTCCTCGAAGGACAGGCGACGGTCGTAGAGGGCCTCGCCATCCCCGGCGCGCCTGGGAAGGACACCATAGCCCGCCGCCACCTTGGCGGACATGGCCCCGGCGACCCCGTCGATCAGAACCGGATCGAGCTCGTCCGGCGAGCGGTTCAGATCCACATAGGCGCGAGAGATCTGGGCGGCCAGCAGCGGTATCCCGAGCCTAGGACCGTGCCCGACCAGACGATCCACGCCCACGTCCTCGGCGCTGCGAAGTGTCTGCCAGCTCAGTCCCGGGATGGCGCCCATGTCCGACGGCACCCAGCCGCCCGAGTGGGGCGAGGCGAAGACCATCACGGCCGGCTGCGCGCTCGCCCCACGCACCACGAAGGGCGGGGGAGCCGGTGCCGGATCGACGGGGGGAGCGGCGGTCATGGCCCGCCATAGCCTGTTTTTCCCCCGTGACCATGCGCGTCTCGCCCAGGGTCACGTTGAATTTCATCGCCGGTTTACTGTTGCCGGACTAGCGTCACCTTATTGACGAGGGGACATTTGGGCATGGCTCGCATCCTGCTGGCGGAAGACGACGGTTCGCTGAGGGGCTTTCTCACCCGGGCGCTGGAACGCGCCGGGCATCAGGTCGTCGATTGCGAGAACGGCGACGACGCTATCGATGCACTCGAGCACGGCCCCTATGATCTGCTGCTGACCGACATCGTCATGCCGGGCGCCGACGGCATCGAGGTGGCGCGCGTCGCCGCCGCCCGTCAGCCGGGCCTGCGCATCATGTTCATCACCGGCTTCGCCGCCGTGGCCCTGTCCGCGGCCCAGGCCAGTCCCCAGGCCAAGGTGCTGTCCAAGCCAGTGCACCTGCGCGATCTCGTCAGCGAGGTCGACAAGATGTGCGCGGCGGCCTAGTTCGACCGCGTCGGCGCTCGCTGCGGGTGTCTCGGCTTCTTGGCGGGTTTGGGCTTGCTGCTGGCTGAGCGCGGGATTGGCCCTTGCGACTTCCGCTTTCGCCGGGTTATAGACCGCGCCTTCCCGCCCTCGGGGTCGACCCAGGGCCGTTTCGGCGGACGCGTAGCTCAGCGGGAGAGCACTACGTTGACATCGTAGGGGTCACAGGTTCAATCCCTGTCGCGTCCACCATTTTCTTTCAATCGAACCGCTTCAGTTCTGGCGCTAGAGCGGGTGCGTGGGCGTGGGCTGGACGGGTTCGGACCGGGTCGAGACCGCGGCATCCTCGGGCAGGGGAATAAATTCCTGATTGTCCTCCGTCGGCAGGGTCATGCGGCCGGCCTTCCAGTCGGCCTTGGCCTGTTCGATCCGCGCCTTCGACGAGGCGACGAAGTTCCACCAGATATGGCGTTCGCCGACCGGCTCTCCGCCCAGAGCCATGACGGTCGCGGATCCCAAAGCCCTCACGGTCGGCTCGGACTGGGGCTCCAGCACGATCAGCTGGCCCTCCTGGAAGGTTCGGTCGCCGATCTCGACCGAGCCCTTGGCGACATAGAGCGCCCGCTCCGCCATTCCGCCGCCGCCGGAGCCCGGCGGCGGGGCTGTGCGGACGCCATCCTTCAGCTCCCAGTGGACATAGAACAGCGGCGATGACGTCTGCACGCCCGCCCTGGCGCCATAGGCCTCGCCCGCCACCAGCCGCGCGAACAGGCCGCCGTTCTCGTACAGCGGCAGGCCTTCTTCGCCGATGTGCTGGAACCCGGGGTCTGAGTCTTCGGCCTCGTCGGGCAGGGCGATCCAGGCCTGCATGCCGTTCATCGGCCCGCCCTGGGCGCGTTTCAGGGGATCGGTGCGCTCGGAATGGACGATGCCCTTGCCGGCCGTCATCCAGTTCACCTCGCCGGGGCGGATGTGCTGGGTGTAGCCCAGGCTGTCGCGGTGCAGGATCTCGCCCTCGAACAGATAGGTCAGGGTCGACAGGCCGATGTGTGGGTGCGGGCGGACGTTGATCGCTTCGGACCCCGGCGCGAACTCGGCCGGGCCCATGTGATCCAGGAAGATGAAAGGCCCGATCATGCGGCGCGAATGGAAGGGCAGAATGCGCCCGACCTCGAATCCGCCGAGGTCCTTCTTTCGGGCGTCGATCACCATCTCGATCATGGGGCGCTCCTTGGGGTCAGTCGCAGACGGGAGATGAGGCCAGGTTCTGGCTCGGGTTCGCGCAAGGAACCTTCGCCGTCGAAGGCGCTCCACTGCGATCGGGATACGAACACCAGATCGCCCTCATGGATCAATCCGTTCGTCGGTTCGTCGATCCGCGGCAGATTGGCGGCAATGGCCTCGACCGCCTCGATCCGGTCCCGACCGGCGCTCAGCGTCAGCCGCAGGACCCGCTGCGGCGCGGTGCCGTTCTGGATCGCATAGAGGGCGTCGCCGCCGTCGATCAGACCGTCGACGCCGATCAGGACGACGTCGGAAGGGGCCGCGAGGCGCTGCGTGCTTCCGTCCGCTCCGACCCGCCAGATGCCCGAGGAATAGTCCGCGACGATCAGCGCGCCGTCATCGCCGGCGACCATGCCCTGGGGCGAGCCGAGGACGCCGGGAGCCAGAATGACCTCCAGCGCCTCGGCCGCCGAGCGAAGGCGGAACAGGTCGCCGCCCACCGGATTTGCGACATAGACGGTGCCGTCGGCTCCCAGCGTCACGTCACCTGCGCCACGTTCGGTGGCTCCGTCCGGCAGGGGATATCGTTGGACCACCGCCGCCGTGTCGAGATCGATGCGCAGGAGAGCCGGCTGGACCGGCGCGGCATCGGCCGGGCGGCCGTGGGTCGCGGGCGGCAGGGCCATGGTCGCCGCCCACAGGACGCCTCGCGCGGGGTCGATCGCCAGTCCGACGACGGCACCGCGTTCCGGATCGTCGGCCAGCCACGGCGTGACCGTGCCGTCGTCCGGCAGTGCCACTATGGCCCGGCCCCGCACCTGGGAGACCAGCCAGCGGCCGTTCGCCTCGTCTCTCACGATGGCCTCGGCCAGGCCGTCCCCGGGGATGGCCGCGAGCTCGCCCAGTTCCGCGGCCCCCACCGGCTCGCCGTTGGCACGCAGGGCTTCGGAAACCCTCGCCCCGGTGGGCGAGGTCAACAGCGGCGCAAGGGCGGCGACCTGGGTAAGGTCGGCGGTCAGTCCGGCGGCCGCATAGCGTTCCAGCTGGCGGAGGGCATCGTCGGGGCGGTCGTCCTCGGCGGCGATCCGGGCCCGCAACACGATAACGCCAGGGTGGTTCGGCAGGTGTCGTTCGGCGGCCGACAGCGATCGTTCCGCCTGCGCGAGGTCTCCCGCCTGTCGTGCCGCCACGGCCTCCGTCCGCAGGCGCTGGAAGGCGGCGAGGTCGGTTTCCTGAGACGCCACGGTCGGGGTCTGGGCGGCGGCGGCAGCCGCCCCCAGGCCCAGGACGAACACCGCGCCCAGAACTCCGATCCCGATCATCGCCCCGCGCCCCCCGGCCATGGTTCAGTGCCCCACATGCGGGGTGATGATCCCCAGCGGCAGGGTCGTCACATTCTTCACGCCTCGCGTCACGATATGGCTCTCGCAATCCGAGACGATGCCGAGGCTCAGCAGCTTTTCCCTCAGGAACTGGTCGAAAGCATGCATGTCGGAGGTGATGATCCGCAGCACATAGTCCTCGCGGCCGGTGATGGTGGCGCACTGGACCACCTCGGGCCAGTTGGCCACGGCGGCTTCGAAGGCGTCCAGATTGTCTTTGGACGGCAAGCTCAGCTTAACGATGGCATAGACCTCGAAGTCGAGACCCAGGAGCGCGGCGTCCAGCAAGGTGACGCGCTTGCGGATCAGGCCGCTATCCTCCAGTCTCTTGATCCGGCGCCAGCACGGCGAGGCCGACAGGCCGACCCGCTCGGCGACCTCCGCGACCGACAGGCCGGCGTCCTGTTGCAGGATGTCCAGGATGCGGGCGTCGATCGGGTCCAGTTCGTCAGCCAAAGCGTTTCTCCGTTTATCGTTATGGCGCAATAAAATACCCTAAATCTGCCTTGTGCAAGGCGAATTTGGGCGAGCGTTAACGAGGGCGGCATGCTATCAGCCGCAGAAATCGACGACGCGCTCGGATCAACCGGACGGCAGGATGGAATGACCAGGAACACCAGGCCGCTCTCGCTGCGGGTGCCGGAGCCCTCGGGCCGTCCCGGCGACGCGCCGGATTTCAGCCACCTCAAGCTCGACGCCGCCGGCGCCGTCGACCGGCCGCCGGTCGATGCGCGCCCGGTCCAGATGCTGGACTTGGCGTTCCGCCTCGTCCGCGTTCTGGACGACGAGGGCCAGGCCGTCGGTCCGTGGAACCCCAGGCTCGACCCGGAGACGATGCGCCGTGGGCTGAAGGCCATGATCCTGACTCGCGCCTTCGACGACCGGATGCACCGCGCCCACCGCCAGGGCAAGACCAGCTTCTACATGAAATGCACCGGCGAGGAGGCCATCGCGGTCGCCCAGGGCATGATCCTCAGCCGCGAGGACATGGGCTTTCCCACCTATCGCCAGCAGGGCCTTTTGATCGCGCGCGGCTATCCGCTCGCGACCATGATGAACCAGATCTATTCCAACGCCGAAGACCCGATCAAAGGCCGCCAGCTGCCGATCATGTATTCGGCCAAGGACTACGGCTTCTTCACCATCAGCGGCAATCTGGGCACCCAGATGCCCCAGGCCGTCGGCTGGGCCATGGCCAGCGCCTACAAGGGCGACGACAAGATCGCCATCACCTGGATCGGCGACGGCGCGACCGCGGAAGGCGACTTCCACAACGCTTTGACCTTCGCGGCTGTCTATCGGGCGCCGGTGATCCTCAACATCGTCAACAACCAGTGGGCCATCAGCTCGTTCATGGGCATCGCCGGCGGGCTGGAGACGACCTTCGCGTCCAAGGCCATCGGCTATGGCCTGCCGGCGCTGCGGGTCGACGGCAACGACTTCCTCGCCGTCTGGGCCGCGACCCAGTGGGCCGAGGAACGGGCGCGGACCAATCAGGGCGCGACGGTGATCGAGCTGTTCACCTATCGCGGCGCGCCCCACTCGACCTCGGACGATCCCGGTCGCTATCGCCCCGGCGACGAGCACGAACACTGGCCGCTCGGCGACCCGATCGCGCGGCTGAAGCAGCATCTGATCGCGCTCGGCGAATGGTCGGACGCCCAGCAGGAAGAGGCGGAGAAAGACGCCGTCGAACAGGTTCGCGCCGCCGGCAAGGAGGCCGAGGCCATCGGCACGCTGGGCCAGTCGCGCCCCTCGGTGAAGACGATGTTCGAGGAGGTCTATGCCACCGAGGACTGGCGCCTGATCGAACAGCGCCGGGAGGTCGGCGTATGACCGAAGCCACCTTCAACGAGGCCGACCGCGTCGACGGCATCGAGCCGGACATGGCGGATCAGACGAACGCTCCCGCTTCGGACGCGCCCGAGACCCCTGCCGTCGCGCCCATGAACATGATCCAGGCGCTGAACTCGGCGCTCGACGTCAAGATGGCCGAAGATCCGAACGTTCTCTCGTTCGGCGAGGACGCGGGCTATTTCGGCGGCGTCTTCCGCGTCACCGACCATTTGCAGAAAAAGCACGGTCTGACCCGCAGCTTCGATGCTCCGATCTCGGAATGCGGCATCGTCGCCGCCGCCATCGGCATGGGCAGCTACGGCCTGCGTCCGGTCGTCGAGATCCAGTTCGCCGACTACATCTATCCCGCCTACGACCAGATCGTTTCGGAGGCCGCCAAGCTGCGCTACCGCTCGGCCGGCCAGTTCACCGCCCCGATCGTGGTGCGCTCGCCCTACGGCGGCGGCATCTTCGGCGGCCAGACCCACAGCCAGTCGCCGGAAAGCCTGTTCACCCACATCGCCGGGCTGAAGGTGGTGATCCCGTCCAATCCCTATGACGCCAAGGGCCTGCTGACCGCGGCGATCGAGGACGACGATCCGGTCATCTTCTTCGAGCCCAAGCGGCTCTACAACGGCCCCTTCGACGGCTGGCACCAGAAGCCCGTGTCCCCCTGGAAGGCCCAGGAACTCGCCCAGGTGCCGACCGGCAAGTATGTCGAGCCCATCGGCAAAGCGCGTGTCATGCGCGAAGGCATCGACGTTACCATCCTGGCCTATGGGTCGATGGTCTGGGTGTCGCTGGCCGGGGCCGAACACGCCGGCGTGGACGCCGAGGTCATCGATTTGCGCAGCCTGGTCCCGCTGGACATCGAGACCATCGAGGCCTCGGTGAAGAAGACCGGCCGCTGCGTGATCGTGCACGAGGCACCGAAAACCTCCGGGTACGGAGGAGAGTTGTCGGCCCTGGTCCAGGAACGCTGCTTCTATCATCTGGAAGCGCCCGTGACCCGCGTCTGCGGCTGGGACACGCCCTACCCGCACGCCTTCGAGTGGGAGTATTTCCCGGGCCCGCAGAGGGTCGCCGACGCCCTGAAGTCCGTTATGGCGGGAGGACGCTGATGGGTCGGTTCGTCTTCAAACTGCCGGACGTGGGCGAAGGCACCGCCGAGGCCGAACTGGTCGGCTGGCATGTCGCGGTCGGCGACGTCGTGGCCGAGGACCAGATCCTGGCCGACATCATGACCGACAAGGCCACTGTCGAACTGACCAGTCCGGTGTCCGGCAAGGTCACGGCGCTGCACGGCGAGCCCGGCGTGATGTCGGCCGTCGGCGGGCCGCTGGTCGAGTTCGAGGTCGAGGGGGCGGGGAATGCCGCCTCCGAACCGGAAGCCGCTCACGTTCCCGAACAGCCCGGGGCCGAGGCTGTCGACGCCCCGGTAGCCGCAGCCCCCGGCAACTATGTCTTCAAGCTCCCCGACGTGGGCGAGGGCACGGCCGAAGCCGAGCTGGTCGCCTGGCACGTCGCGGTCGGCGACGCGGTGTCCGAGGACCAGCTGCTGGCCGAGGTCATGACCGACAAGGCCACCGTCGAACTGACCAGCCCTGTCGCGGGCGTGGTTACGGCTCTCCACGGCGAGGCGGGAACCCAGGTTCCGGTCGGCGGTCCGCTGGTGCGCTTCGATGTCGAGGGCGCGGGGAATGTCGCCGCCGCGCCAGCCAAGACCGAGTCCGCACCGGCCCCCTCCAAGGCTTCGCGGTCCCCTCGTCCGGCCGGCTCCGCCGACCGTTCCTCGACCCCCGATGGGGGAGGATTGCACCGCTCTAGCCCCAGCAAATCTCCCCCCTCAGGGGGGAGTACCTGCGAAGCAGGGGAGGGGGGCAAGTCCGTATCTCGCACCCCCCAGACCCCCGGCGTCCGCCCGCTCGCCTCTCCGGCGGTGCGAAAGCGTGCTCGTGAACTCGGCATCGAGCTCCCGTTCGTGCCCGGCTCCGGCCCCGCCGGCCGCATCGAGCACGGCGACCTCGACGCCTTCCTGGCCGGCGGATCGCGTCCGGCCGCGCCCGCATCGACCGGCTCGACCTATGGCCCGGCCGAAGGCACGACCGAGGTCCGCATCATCGGCCTGCGCCGCAAGATCGCGGAGAAGATGGCCGAGAGCGTCCGGCGCATCCCCCACATCACCTATGTCGAGGAGATCGACGTCACGGCGCTTGAGGATCTGCGGGCCCATCTGAACGCGCAGAACAAGGGCAGCGATCGTCCCAAGCTGACCGTCCTGCCCTTCATCGCCCGGGCCATCGTCGTGGCGCTGCGCGACCAGCCGCAGATCAACAGCCACTATGACGACGAGGCGGGCGTCCTGACCCAGCACGCGGCCGTTCATCTGGGCATCGCCGCCCAGACGCCGAACGGCCTGATGGTGCCCGTCGTCCGCCACGCCGAGGCGCGCGATCCCTACGACACCGCCCTGGAGATCGCCCGCGTCTCCGGCGCGGCCAAGGACGGCTCGGCCAAACGCGAGGCGCTCACCGGCTCGACCATTACCATCACCTCGCTGGGCACGCTCGGCGGCGTGGTCCACACGCCGATCATCAACCACCCCGAGGTCGCCATCGTCGGCCCCAACAAAATCGAGGAGCGGGTCGTGGTCCGGAACGGCCAGATGGTCGTGCGCAAGATGATGAACCTGTCATCGTCCTTCGATCACCGCATCGTCGATGGCCACGACGCGGCGGTCTTCGTCCAGCGCATCAAGGGCCTGCTGGAACAGCCCGCGACGCTGTGGATGGGCTAGTCCCTATGGAGGCGTCAGAGACCGACAGTTTGCGAACGGTCGTCGGACGATGTTCATGGGCTCTCCCTATGCGAGGAACAGCCATGATCCGTCCCATGACCGCCGCCCTGATCGCGATGGGCGTGCTCGCCTCAACGCCGGCCTGGGCTTGCCTGCCGCCGCCGCCAAATGCCTCGTATGACACCGCCATGGCGCGCGCCGTCTTTGTAGCTCGCGTCTTGGAGGTCGAGCGGACCGATCCCGCGCAGTGCCTCGCCGCAGCCCAGGCCCGAGCCGCCTCGGGGGCGGTGATGCAGGGAGATCCTGGCGCGCGGGGCTGCGAGGCCTTTGGCTTCGCTACACTGGAACCCGTCCGCGTCATCAAGGGCGAGGAGATCACGACCAGCCCGGTCCGTGTCGCCTGGAATAGCGTACCGTTCTGTGCGGTGGGGTGGACCGCCGAGGTCGGCGAACTGGCTATCGTTATGGTCCCGGACGCCGAACGCTCCCTTCCTGAGGGCGCGACGGCGACCGTCGAGGGCATTCACCAGCACGAACCCCTGTTCCGAACCATCCTTGATCTGGTCGCGGAGACCCGACCCTGATCTCCCCAAAATCGGCGAAGCATGACCCAGACCCTCAAGACCAAAGTCCTCATCATCGGCGCCGGCACCGGTGGCTACGTCGCGGGCATCCGCTGCGGCCAGCTGGGGCTGGAGACCGTTCTGGTGGACGGCGGCGATGGCCTCGGCGGCACCTGCCTGAACGTCGGTTGCATTCCGTCCAAGGCCATCATCCACGCGGCCGGCAAGTATGAGATCGTGACCAAGGCCGCGGGCGACGGCACCTTGGGCATCACGGCCTCGGCTCCGGCCATCGACCTGTCGCAGACCGTCGCCTGGAAGGACGGGATCGTCCGCAAGCTGAACGCCGGCGTCGCGGCCCTGCTGAAGAAGGCCAAGGTCAAGGTCGTCAAGGGCTGGGCGACCTTCGCCGACGCCAAGACCTGCCGGGTCGAGACCGAGGACGGTCCGATCACCATCACCGCCGAGCACGTCATCCTGGCGACCGGGTCCGAGCCGGTCGAACTGCCCTTCCTGCCCTTCGGCGGGGACGTCATCTCCTCGACCGAGGCCCTGTCGCTGGACGCCGTTCCGGGAAGGCTGGTCGTCGTGGGGGGCGGCTATATCGGGCTGGAGCTCGGCATCGCCTATCGCAAGCTGGGGGCCCAGGTCGCCATCGTCGAAATGGCCGACCGCATCCTGCCGCTCTACGACAAGGCCCTGACGGACCCGGTCATGAAGTGGCTGACCGACTATGGCGTGGAGATGCACCTCGGCGCCCGCGCGGGCGGCTTCGGGCCGTCCGAGCAAGGTGGGGGCAAGCTGTCGATCACGACCAAGGACGGCGAGCCGCTGCAACTCGACGCCGACAAGGTGCTGGTCACCGTTGGCAGGAAGCCCCGCACGTCCGGCTGGGGTCTGGAAGACATGGGCCTGGCCATGAGCGGCCCGTTCGTGAAGGTCGACGACCGCTGCGCCACCTCGATGAAGAACGTCTGGGCCGTCGGCGACCTGACCGGCGAACCCATGCTGGCGCACAAGGGCTCGGCCCAGGGCGAAATGGTCGCCGAGATCATCGCCGGCCGCGCTCAAGCAGCCAGCGGCCCAAATCGTCAAAGGGGGGCCGCGAGCGTTAGCGTAAACGAACGCCGCTTCGACCCCGTGACCATCGCCGCCGTCTGCTTCACCGAGCCGGAGATCGTATCGGCCGGCCTCGGCCCGCTGGATGTCGAGGGCCGCGACGACGTCATCACCTCGGTTTTCCCGCTCGCCGCCATTGGCCGTGCCCTGGCGATCGAGGCGGGCGAGGACGGGGGCTTCGTCCGCGTGCTGGCCTCGAAGACCGACCACCGTATCCTCGGCGTCCAGGCCGTCGGCCAGCACGTCGCCGAACTGTCCAACAGCTTTGCCCAGATGCTGGAGATGGGGGCCGTGCTGGAAGATGTCGCGGGCGTCATCCACGTCCACCCGACGCTGGGCGAGGCGTTCCACGAGGCGTCTCTGCGGGCCTTGGGTCACGCGATCCATATCTAGGCCTCCCTCTCCCAGAGGGAGAGGGCTTGAGCGCCCGAGAGCCCGTCAGGGTGATCGGACTTGCGCGAAAGGGTGAGGGGTTCAGCCCTCGGCGGCTCGCACCGTAACCCCTCACCCTTTCGGCTTCACGCATCGCTTCGCTCTACGAGCCTCAAGCCCTCTCCCGCCGGGAGAGGGACTATGCGTTTGCGACCGCCCGTGCCTAACTCCCCCAAAACCGGGGGAAGTCATGAAGCCGATCATCGCCGCTGCCGTCCTCGCGCTCCTGCTGCCCGCAGGGGCGGCGCTCGCCCAAGAGGTCGCCGCGCCGCCCGCCGGGTCGGTCACCCTGATCCAGGCCGGACGTCTGCTGGACCGGCCGGGCCAGCCGCCGCGCGGGCCCTCCACTGTTGTCATCCGCGACGGGAGGGTGGTCGAGGTGCGCGACGGGATCGTGGGTGTCGACGCCTTTCAGGGGGCGGCCGTCATCGACCTGTCCGACCGCTTCGTCCTGCCCGGGCTGATCGACAGCCACGTCCACCTCGGAACAAGCGAGGCGGGGCAGGCGGGTCTGATCGCCCAGTTCACCGAGAGCCTTCCGACAACGGCCTATCGCGCCGCCGAGAACGCGCGCGCCACCCTGATGGCCGGCTTCACCACGGTGCGGAACCTGGGTGACGACGGCGGCGTGACCCTGGCCCTGCGCGACGCCACCGCCCGCCACGCCATCGCCGGGCCGCGCATCATCGACGCCGGGGTCAGCATTTCAACGACGTCTGGCCATATGGATGGACGCAACGGCCTGAACGACGCCCTGCGCGAACACACCGACCACACCAACGTCTGCGACGACACCGCCTCGTGCCGAGAGGCCGTCCGCCTCCAGATCAGCCGGGGCGTCGACGTCATCAAGATCGCCACGACCGGCGGGGTGAACAGCCGCATCGGCGCGGGCCTCGGCGCCCAGATGTTCGAGGACGAGGCGCGGGCCCTGATCGAGACGGCGCACCTGTACCGCAAGAAGGTCGCCGTCCACGCACACGGCGCCGACGGCATCGCCCTGGCGCTGCGGCTCGGCGCGGACTCGATCGAGCACGGCACGATCTTCGACGACGAGACCCTCGGCCTGTTCCGCCGCTCGGGGGCCTACTATGTGCCGACCCTGTCGACCGTGAACGGCTATCGCGCGCGTCTGGCGGCGGTTCCGAACGCCTATTCGGCCGAGGTCCTGCCCAAGATCCTGTGGCGCATCGAGATCACCGGCCAGTCTCTGCAACGCGCCGTGCCCGCCGGCGTCCGCATCGCCTTCGGCACCGACGCGGGCGTCTCGATGCATGGCAGAAACGCCGACGAGTTCGAGCTGATGGTCCAGCACGGCATGACGCCGGCGACGGCCATTCAGGCGGCCACGGTGAACGCCGCCGACCTGCTGGGTCTTGGGGAGGAGGTCGGCACGCTCGAGCCGGGCCGTCGCGCCGACCTGATCGCGGTCGACGGCGATCCCCTGACCGATGTGACGGTGCTCAAGGATGTCGACTTCGTGATGCGCGACGGGCGGGTCTACAAGCACGAGGACTGACCTTCACCGTTGCCTTGGCGACGGGCATGGGACAGGAAGCGCCCATGACCGTCGATAATGCGCTTCCTCGTCACGACTGGACCCTCGTCGAAGTCGAGGCCCTGTTCGCCCGTCCGTTCATGGACCTGGTGTTCGAGGCCGCCAGCGTCCATCGCCGCTGGTTCGACCCGTCCGAAGTCCAGACCTCGCAGCTGCTGTCGATCAAGACCGGGGGCTGCGCCGAGAACTGCGGCTACTGCTCGCAGTCCGCCGCCTTCGACACGGGCCTGAAGGCCGAGAAGCTGATGGATGCGACATCGGTCATCGCCGAGGCCATGGCGGCCAAGGCGGGGGGCGCGTCGCGCTTCTGCATGGGCGCAGCCTGGCGCGAGCTGAAGGATCGGGACACCCCCAAACTGGCCACCATGATCGCGGGGGTGAAGGCCCTGGGCCTGGAGACCTGCGCGACGCTGGGCATGCTGACGGCCGATCAGGCGCACCAGCTCAAGGACGCAGGTCTCGACTACTACAACCACAACCTCGACACCGGGCCGGACTATTACGCCGATGTGGTCACGACCCGGACCTATCAGGACCGGCTGGATACGCTTGAGCATGTGCGCTCGGCCGGCATGAAGACCTGCTGCGGCGGCATCGTCGGCATGGGCGAAAGTCGCCGAGACCGCGCGGGCCTGCTACACGCGCTAGCCACCCTGCCGGAACATCCCGACAGCCTGCCGGTCAACGCCCTCGTGCCGGTATCCGGCACGCCGCTGGGCGATCGGGTGAAGCGGGAAGGGGAGATCGACCCCATCGAGTTCGTCCGCACCGTCGCCGTCGCGCGGCTGGTCTGCCCGCGTTCCATGGTCCGGCTGTCGGCCGGTCGTGAGGGGATGAGCGCAGAGATGCAGGCCCTGTGCTTTCTGGCCGGGGCAAACTCCATCTTCGTCGGAGGTCGTCTTCTGACCACGCCGAATCCTGAACAGGATGCAGACGCAGCCCTGTTTGGCCTGCTGGACCTGCGGCCGATGGCGGTCGGCGCGGAAGCACGCGCGGCGTAACCCGAACTTAAGCGCAGCTGTGGCAGGGTCCGGACCATGGATCGTCGCGCCCTCCTTGCCGCCCCCCTTCTGATCGCCCCCGTCCTTGCGGCGTCGGCCACCCCCGCCCTCGCCGGTGGTGGAGGAGGGGGCGGCTCGACCGCCTCGACCGGCGGCTATCTCCGCTATCCCACGATCACCGCCACCACGATCCGCTCGGGTGGCCGTCGCGGCGTGATGACGGTCGAGACGGGCGTCGATGTCGCCGATCCCGCCATGCACCTGCGGGCCCAGCAGTCCCAGCCTCGGATGCGCGCGGTCTTCGCCATCCTGGTCCAGCGTGAGGCCGAGACCCTCTTGCCGGGCGGCGTGCCCAACATCGACCGGCTGGCCGGCCAGCTTCAGTCCGCGGTCAACATCATCCTGGGCCAGCGCGGCGCCGCCAAGCTGCTGCTCGGCACGGTGATGATCGTCTAGGCCCGCGCCGGCAGGAAGCGCGGGTTCCGCAGCAGGGCCGCCGAGATCACCGACACCAGCACCCCGACCGGGAAGATCTCGATGAAGGTCACCGGCAGCCGGTACAGCGGATCGGCGTACTGGACGGCGAACTGGTCCATCTGGGCCCTCAGCGTCGCGATCTCGGCCGCGCTGGCCCCTGCCGCCTGTTTCTCGGCCACCAGCATCCGGGTGTAGTCGGCCACGAAGGGATAGCCGCTGAGGGCCTGGGTCAGCTCCCATGTGGCGACATAGATGAGGGCCGCGATCACGGTGATGCCCAGCCCCATGCCCAGGGCTGGCCAGAACCTGATGACCCCTCCGCCTGCCGTATCCCTCTGGCGCTTGATGCCCAGGAAGACGGTCGACAGGGCGATCAGCATGGTCGCGTAGCCGATCGTCATGGCGATCGCGACCGGGGGCTGGCTGTCGAACGCCAGATTGCCGATCAGCATCGGCACGCCGACGATAATGCCGGCGATCAGGCCGTGGGTCAGGATGATCTTGCGCATGGGGGGTCCCTCCGTTTCCCCGGCATCTGGACAGCCGTCGGGCCGGCGAGCAATCACCCGAATGGGGGATTTGGGACGGGTCCCCCGGTCAGGGCAGCAGGCCCAGCTCCCTGGCCCGCGTCACCGCCTCGGTTCGACGCCGCGCCCCCAGCCGCTCGTAGAGCCGCGCCAGATGCGTCTTCACCGTCTCGGGCGAAATGCCCAGCCGCCGCGCGATCTCCTTGTTGGACCCGCCCTCCGACAGGACCTGCAGAACGCTCAGCTCGCGCGGGCTGATGCCCAGCGCGGCCAGGGCCTGCGGATTGCCGTCGAACGGCCGCGCCTCGCGCGTGAACAGCGACCGCCCGAGATACAGCCCCAGCGCCAGAAACCCGGCGGCGATCAGACCGACGTAGATCTCCTGAGCCCAGTCCCGCGCCAGCCGCTGATAGTCCAGCCATTGCAGCGTCGCGGCGCCGACGGCGAGCAGGGCTCCATACAGGGCGATGCGTCTCCACATGGGCACAGGTTATCCAATCCTCCCCCGTTGGGGGAGGTGGATCCGAAGCGAAGCGGAGGAGACGGCGGGGGCTCGATCCAGACACCCGCGTGCGCGGCTGACCCCCTCCACCGCTTCGCGGTCCCTCTCTCCGTACGGGAGAGGATTTAATCGCGCGTCGGACTGACCGCGTTCGCATCGCCGTAAGTCAGGGCCAGGAACACGTCTTCCAGGTCCGGGTCCTCGGTGGTGATGTCGGCGATCGTCACCCCGGCCGCGCGCACGGCCGCCAGCACCTGTTCCACCGACGACTGGCCCTTCTTGTAGGTCACGGCGAAGGCGCCGTTCGGCCGGGCCGCCACCTCGAACCCGTTCAGCGCGGGCGGCGCATGTAGCTCGCCCTCCGGCGTCACCACGACGTTCCGCGTATCCAGCCGGCGCAGCAGCTGCGGCGTCGGTTCGCAGGCCACCACCTCGCCCCGGTTCATGATGGCGATGGTGTCACACAGTTCCTGCGCCTCCTCCAGATAGTGGGTGGTCAACAAGATCGTCACGCCCTCGGCGTTGATGCGCCGGACGTACTCCCACAACTGGCGACGCAGCTCGACGTCCACGCCCGCCGTGGGTTCGTCCAGGATCAGGATGGGCGGATTATGGACGAGCGCCTTGGCCACCATCAGCCGCCGCTTCATGCCACCCGACAGGGCCCGGACGTAGGCGTGGGCCTTGTCCGACAGACCCAGCGCCGCCAGCAGTTCGTCGCTGCGACGCTCGCCCGCCGGCACGCCATAGAAGCCCGCCTGCACCTCCAGCGCCTCGCGCGGGGTGAAGAAGACGTCGGCCACGATTTCCTGGGGCACGACCCCCAGGGCGGCGCGGGCGTCGCGCGGTCGTTCGTCGATGTCGCGGCCCCAGATGGCGGCGGTCCCGCCGGTCTTGTTGACCACGCCCGCCAGGATGTTGATCAGCGTCGACTTGCCCGCGCCGTTGGGGCCCAGGAGGCCGAACATCGACCCGCGCGGAATGACCAGGTCGACCCCGCGCAACGCCGTCTTGGGCGGCGCCTTCTTGGAGCCCGCATAGGTCTTTTCCAGCCCGCGCACCTCGATGGCGTTGACGGGCAGGCTTTCGGTCTCGGTCATGAGGGCTTTCGGGGCAGGCAGGGGCTTTCGGCGGCGCGCCGTGGGGTCTAGTTATGCGCCCCCGCCCCCCGCGCCAAGACCACGGATCGATCTATGCCGCCGCGTCACCCCGAAGCCCTCGTTCCTCCACCTGAGGAGATCGTCGTCGCCACCAAGCGCGTGGCCTGCGACGGAGGCGGCGTGCTGGGTCATCCGCTCGTTTATCTGGACATGGGCGGAGAAGACTTCGTCGAGTGCGGCTATTGCGACCGTCGGTTCGTCCTGGCCTCGGACGGTCACCGCGAGAACGAATACCTGGACCCGGCGGCGCGGGGCCCGGAGGCGCACTAGCAGACCTGGCCGGCCGCCCAGCCTGAGCTCCAGGCCCACTGGAAATTATAACCGCCCAGCCAGCCGGTGATGTCGACGACCTCGCCGATGAAGAACAGACCGGGCACGGATTTGGCCTCCATCGTCCTCTGGTCCAGATCGTCCGTCGAGACCCCGCCCAGGGTGACCTCGGCGGTGCGGTAGCCCTCGGACCCCACCGGCTTGACGGTCCATGCGTTCACCGCCGCCTCCAGCCGGGCCAGCACCTTGTCGCCGACCTCGGCCAGCTTTCCGTTGGCCCCTTCGCGCGCGGTCAGGGTCTCGGCGAGGCGGCGCGGCACCATCTCGGACAGGGCGGTGTGGACGGCCTGTCTTCCGCCGTTCTCGGCCTTCCTCGCCTTCAGCCGTTCCAGCACCGGTACGCCGGGCGCCATGGCCACGGTGATCGCCTCGCCCTCGCGCCAACAGCTGCTGATCTGCAGGATGGCGGGGCCCGACAGACCGCGATGGGTGAACAGGATCGCTTCCTCGAACCGGGCCTTGCCCGCCGTGACGACGGCGTCGACCGCCACCCCCGCCAGCGGCGTGGTCTGCTCCAGCAATCCGGCCTCGAACGTCAGGGGCACCAGGGCGGGCCGCGTCTCCGTCAGGGCCAGGTTGAACCGACGCGCGACGTCATAGCCCCAGCCCGTGGCCCCCATCTTGGGGATCGACTTGCCGCCCGAGGCGACGACCAGAGACGCGCAGGCCACGGCCGATCCCTCCGACAGGCTCAGCTCGAACCCTTCGCCGGACCGGTCGAAGGCCTTGACCCCGGTGCCGAGTCTCAGCTCGACGCCCGCCGTGCGCATGTCCTCGGTCAGCATGCGGACGATCTGTTTGGCGTTGTCGTTGCAGAACAGCTGGCCCAGGGTCTTTTCGTGCCAGGCGATGCCGGCCTTATCGACCCGGGCGATGAAGTCGGCGGGGGTGTAGCGGCCGAGCGCCGAGGATGCGAAGCGCGGGTTGGCCCCCAGGAACCGGTCGGTCCGCCCGGCCTCCAGATTGGTGAAGTTGCACCGCCCGCCGCCACTGATGCGGATTTTCTCGCCGGGCGCGCGGGCATGATCCACGACCAGCACCCGCCGCCCGCGCCGCCCGGCCTCGATGGCGCACATCATTCCCGCCGCGCCCGCGCCGACGATGACGACGTCATAGGTCTGGGGGCGTGGGCTCACAGCGACTGCAGAAAGGCGATCAGGGCCGCGTTGACCTCATCTGGCCGCTCTTGCTGCAACCAGTGACCCGCGCTGGGCAGGACGGTCTGGGATCGCAGATCGGTCAGCCAGTCCTTCAGCCCCGCCTCATGCTGACCCGCATAGTGGCGCACAGGGTCCCGCTCGCCGACCATGAACATCGACGGCTGGATGATCTTGCGCCCCTGCAGGAAGGCGGTCAGCGACCAGTTCAGGTCTAGGCACCTGTACCAATCGATCGGCCCCTTGAACCCGGAGGCGGTGAAGGCGGCGACGTATTCGGCGAAGTGATCTTCGCTCATCCACGGCGGCAGGGTGGCGTCGTCGGGGACCTCGGACAGGAAGTCGTGGCCCGGCGCGATGAAGCCGGTCGACTGACGCCCGTCCGGCGTCGCGCCGTCGTACGAATAGAAGCCCTTCCTCAGTCCCGTCGCCACATCAGCCTCGAAGATGCGGTGTGCGTCCGGCGCCTGGAACTGATTCATGTAGAGCTCGCCCCGGCCGAGCCGCTTCGAGATCGCGGCCATCGCTGGTGTCGGGGGCCCCAACGCGCGACGCGGCTGGAACGGTACCGACAGACCGGCCACCGCCGTGAACACATCCGGCCGCATCAGGGCGCAGTGCCAGGCGACCGGCGCGCCCCAGTCATGGCCGACGACGGTGCAGCTCTGGTGACCCAGCGCCCGGACCAGATCGACCATGTCGCCGACAAGGTGCAGGAGGGTGTGCTCCTCGGTCCGCTCCGGCTTGTCGGTCCCGCCATAGCCCCGCATGTCCGGAGCGACCGCGCGATAACCGGCCTCGGCCAGGGCGGCCACCTGCGCGCGCCAGCTGATCCCCAGCTCCGGGAAGCCGTGGATCAGCAGGACCAACGGCGCCGAGCCGTCGTCCGGACCGGCGTCCAGCACCTGCTGCATCAGGCCGTCGGTCTTCAGCTGGTGGGTCTTCATGCGGTTTGATTTCCGTAGGGATGCAGCGCCAGGCTGGTGGGCGAGCGGGGCACGCCGACCCCTGTCTGACGAAAGATGATGTGCCTTCCCCGGCGCTTTGTCAGGGGGCGGAAGTGTCCTACACCACCGCCAACAACGCGGGCATCCCGCCCGTGATTGGGGGAGTTTTCTTTCATGCGTAATCTGTTCCTCGCCGTGGCCGTCGCCGCGGCCTTCGCCCTGCCCGCGTCGGCCCAGACCGAGTCGGTCTCGTTCTCGATCGTGAACAACTCCAACGCCACGATCGATTCGATCCTGTATGGCCAGTCGTCGTCCGACGAATGGAGCGACAACATCCTCGACTACCAGATCGAGCCCGGCGACACCGTCGAAATCACCGTCGACGACGGTCTCGAGGACTGCATGTACGACTTCTACTACACCTTTGACGATGGCTCGGACTACGTCGAGCGCGTCAACATGTGCGAGATCGACGGCACCGAGTTCGAGTTCACCGGCTCCTGATCCGGCGACCTTTCGATACGAAGACGGCCCCGGGAGCGATCCCGGGGCCGTTGTCGTTTCAGTCCGCCGTCGGGATCAGGCGGCCGCCTTCACCCCGGCGAAGTTGCCGTAGAAGGTCTCGCCCTTGGCCGCCATGTCGCGCAGCAGCTGGGGCGGGCTGAACCGCTCGCCGTACTTCGCCGCATAGGCGTCGGCCTGCTCGACGAAGGCCTTGGCGCCCATCTGGTCGATCATGGTGATCGGGCCGCCGGTCCAGGGCGCGAAACCCCAGGCCAGGATGGCGCCGACGTCGGCCTCGCGCGGATCGTCGATGACGCCCTCTTCCCAGCAGCGCGCGACCTCGACGGCCTGACGGAACAGCAGGCGGCGCTTCTGGTCCTCGACCAGCTCGGGCGTCGAGTCGTTGATCGTGACCGGCGCCAGCTCGGACAGGCCCTTCCACAGGGTCTTGGGCTTCTGATCGTAATCGTAGAAGCCCTTGCCGTTCTTCCTGCCATAGCGGCCCAGGTCCTCGACCATCGTCTTGACGATCTTCCAGCCGGGCAGCGGCACATAGGCGTCGCCCAGGTCCTCGGCGGTCTGTTTGGCGATCTTGACCGACAGGTCCAGGGCCACGTCGTCGTGCATCTCCAGCGGGCCGCGCGGCATGCCGGTCATGCGGCCGATGTTGTCGATCATGGCGGGGGCATAGCCCTCCTCCAGCATGGCCAGGCCCTCGGCGACATAGGTGCCGAAGCAGCGGCTGGTGTAGAAGCCGCGGCCGTCCTGGACGACGATCGGGGTCTTCTTGATCTTCATGACGTAGTCGAGCGCCTTGGCCAGCGCGGCCTGACCCGTCTTCGCGCCCATGATGATCTCGACCAGCATCATCTTGTCGACGGGCGAGAAGAAGTGGATGCCGATGAAGTCCTCCGGGCGCACGCTGGCCTCGGCCAGGCCGGTGATCGGCAGGGTCGAGGTGTTGGAGCCGAACACGGCACCGGGCGCCAGCTGGGCCTCGGCGCGCTTGGTCACATCGGCCTTGATCTCGCGGTTCTCGAACACCGCCTCGATGACGAGATCCGAGCCCTTGATGTGGTCGTAGTCCGTGGTCGGAACGACCAGGGCCAGAAGGGCGTCGTACCTGTCCTGGGTTAGCTGGCCGCGCGACAGGCGCTTCTTCAACAGGTCCTCGACGTGGGCCTTGCCCTTGTCGGCGGCGTCCTGGTCGCGGTCGATCAGGATGGTCTGGATGCCCGCCAGCGCGTTCACATAGGCGATACCGGCACCCATCATGCCGGCGCCCAGCACGGTGACCTTCTTGGGGTCGGACAGGGGCTCGCCAGCCGGCCGCACCGCGCCCTTGTCCAGTTCCTGCTTGGACAGGAACAGCGAACGGATCATCCCCTGCGCCTGCGGCGTCATCAGGGTCTTGATGAAGTAGCGGGTCTCGATGCGCAGCGCGGCGTCCATCGGCACCTGCACGCCCTCGTAGACGGCCTTCATCAGGTTCACGACGGCCGGATAGTTGCCATAGGACTGCTTCCTCAGCATGGCATTGCCGACCAGGAAGTTCTGTATGCCGGCCGGGTGATAGGGGCCGCCGCCGGGCAGCTTGAAGGCCTTGTCGTCCCACGGCTGGGCCGCCTTGCCGCCGCCCTTGATCCAGGCCTTGGCGGCCTCGACCTCGGTCCCGGCGGGCACGACCTCATGGACGATGCCCGCGCCCTTGGCGTCGTTCGGGCGGAAGGACTTGCCCTCCGACATCGCCATCATGGCGGCCTGCACGCCGACCAGGCGCGTCAGGCGCTGGGTGCCGCCGCCGCCAGGAAACAGGCCGACCTTGATCTCGGGCAGGCCCAGCTGGATCTTCGGGCTGTCGCCGACCACGCGATAATGACAGGCCAGGGTCAGTTCCAGCCCGCCGCCAAGGGCCAGGCCGTTGATCGCGGCCGCCACCGGCTTGCCGCAGGTCTCCAGCGCCCGCAGCGCCCCGTTTAGCCGCCAGCCGGCGTCAAACGCGTCCTGCAAGGTTCCGCCCGTCAGCATGCCCGCCGCCATGTCGCCCAGGTCTGCGCCTGCGCAGAAGCCGGACGCCTTGCCCGAGGTCAGGACGGCGCCCTTGATGGCGTCATCGGTCTTGATGCGTTCGACCACCTGCGGGATCTCGGCCATGACCGAACCGGTCAGGGTGTTCATCGAGCGGCCCGGCACGTCGAAGGTGACCAGGGCGATGCCGTCGGCGTCGACGTCGATCTTGAAGTTTTCCATGGTTCTCAGCTCCCGGATCAGACGCGTTCGATGACGGTGGCGGTGCCCATGCCGCCGCCGATGCACAGGGTGATCAGGGCGGTCGACTTGCCCGACCGCTCCAGCTCGTCCAGCACGGTGCCGGTGATCATGGCGCCGGTGGCCCCCAGAGGGTGGCCCATGGCGATGGCGCCGCCGCAGACGTTGATCTTGTCGTGGTCGATGTCGAGCGCCTGCATGAAGCGCAGCACGACGGCGGCGAAGGCCTCGTTCAGCTCGTACAGGTCGATGTCGGTCGACGTCATGCCCAGCTTGGCCAGCAGCTTGTTGGCCACGAACTCCGGGCCCGTCAGCATGATCGACGGCTCCGACCCGATCGAGGCGGCGCCGACGATGCGAGCCCGGGGCTTGAGACCCAGGGCCTTGCCGGCCTCCAGACTGCCGATCAGGACGCCCGCCGATCCGTCGACGATGCCCGAGGAGTTGCCAGGAGTGTGGACGTGATTGACGCGCTCGACCTCGGGGTAGCGCTGGTTGATCACGCTGTCGAAGGCCATCTCGCCCATCATGGCGAAGGAGGGGTTCAGCGCGCCCAGGGTCTGCATGTCCGTGTTCGGACGGATCGTTTCGTCGCGATCCAGAATGGTCAGGCCCAGCTGGTCGCGCACCGGCACGACCGAGTTCTTGAACCGGCCCTCGGCCCAGCTTTTCGCCGACCGCTTGTGGCTTTCGACCGAATAGGCGTCGACGTCGTCGCGGCTGAAGCCCCACTTGGAGGCGATCATGTCGGCCGAGACGCCCTGGGGCACGAAATAGGTCGAGAAGGCGCTGGACGGATCGACCGGCCAGGCCCCGCCGTCCGAACCCATCGGCACGCGGCTCATGGCCTCGACGCCGCCGCCGACGGCGAACTCGGCCTCGCCCGACTTCACCTTGGCCGCCGCCATGTTCACGGCCTCCAGGCCCGAGGCGCAGAAGCGGTTGATCTGGACGCCCGCGACCGTCTGCGACCAGCCGGCGTTCAGCACGGCGGTACGGGCGATGTCGGCCCCCTGCTCGCCCACCGGCGAGACGCAGCCCAGGATGACGTCATCGACCTTCGACGTGTCCAGCCCGTTCCGGTCGCGCAGATTCTCCAGCACCTGGGTTGCCAGCGACAGGGCGGTGATCTCGTGCAGCGAGCCGTCCTTCTTGCCCTTGCCGCGCGGGGTTCGAACCGCGTCATAGATATAGGCTTCGGTCATTTGGTGCGTCTCCAATGAGGACGGATCAGGCAAGGGGTCTAAAGCCGACGTTTACGTCAACGTCAAGATAAGAGTTACGCCGCCTCGGAACGGCCGCGCTCGTTCGACATTGATTATCCCATGATAAAGCCCTTCGCCGCCACCGTCGCCGCCTGCCTTTCGGCTGCCTGCGCGCCCGTCGATCCCGGCGGTCCCCGCTGGATCGAGCCGGCGTCCCAGGACGCGCGGATGGCCATTCCTGTCGCGCCACCGCAGGATGGGCACCCCTCTGATGCGGTCGAATCACGGGTGCTGGCGGCTCACAATGCGGAGCGGTCTGACGTCGGTGTCCCCGCCCTGGTCTGGAGCGTCGAGCTGGAAGCCGAGGCGCGGGAGTGGGCACAGACCCTGATCGACACAGGCCGTTTCGCCCACGACCCGCGGCCACACGGTCACGGCGAGAACCTGTGGACCGGCTGGGGCGGGCGCAGCTTCACGCCCGAGGAAATGGTGGAGGATTGGATCGAGGAGCGGGCGGACTACCGGCCCGGCGTCTTCCCGAACGTCAGCCGGACGGGCGACTGGACGGCTGTGGGCCACTACACCCAGATCATCTGGCGCGGCACGACCCACGTCGGCTGCGCGATCGAAACGCGCGGCGACCAGTCGATCCTGGCCTGCCGTTATTCACCCCCCGGAAACATCGACGGCCGGCGTCCGCTCTGACGCCGGCCGTCTGGTCGCCAGCGGGCCTCTCGATCAGGCCGCCTTCTGCATCGCCTCGGCGTTGACGGCCGCGTCGGCGATCGCCGTCAGGTCGGTGTCGGTCTGGCTCTCTTCCTGCAGGGTCTCGTCCAGCAGCTTGGCGGCGTCCTTCATGCCCAGCACCAGGGCCCAGCGCTTCAGCGTGCCGTAGCGGGTGATCTCATAGTGTTCGACAGCCTGCGCCGCCGCCAGCAGCCCGGCGTCCAGGGCGGGTGTGCCCTTGTATTCCTCTGCGATCTCGTCGCCCTCGGCCAGGATGCCTTCGATGGCGTCGCAGGTCTTGCCGCGCGCCGGCTTGCCGATGATGTCGAACACCTGCTGCAGGCGCTCGATCTGGCCTTCGGTCTGGCCGATATGCTTCTCGAACGCGGCCTTCAGCTCGGGCGACTGGGCCGCGCGAACCATCTTGGGCAGGGACTTCAGGATCTTGCGCTCGGCGTAATAGATGTCCTTGAGCGTGTCGTGGAACAGGGTGTCGAGGGTCTTGTCGGCCATGGTCAGCTCCTTGCCTGGGGGTGAGCCAGAGGAACGGGGCCCGTCCAGACCTGTTCCTACAGCCGCGCTCGAAAAATCAACGACTTAAAGCCACGCTTGGCGGCTTGCTCAGGCCGCGACGGCGAGGTCGGCGGTCGTTTCCGCAAGGATTTCAAGCGACCGCACCCGCGCGGCGTGGTCCCAGATCTGGCTGGTGATCATCAGCTCGTCGGCCCCGGTCCGCTCGACGAAGGCCCGCGTCTGATCGCGCACGGTCGCAGGCCCACCGACCGCCGAGCACGACAGGGCCTGGTCGATCATGGCCCGCGCCGCCGGGTCGAGACGTTCGGCATAGCCCTCCTGCGGCGGGGGCAGCTTGCCCGGCCGCCCGGTCCTCAGGTTGACGAAGGCCTGCTGGACCGAGGTGAACAACAGCTCCGCCTCCTCGTTCGTCTCGGCGGCGAAGACATTGAAGCCCAGCATGACATGGGGCCGGTCCAGCCGCGCCGAGGGGCGGAAGGTCTCACGATAGAGGCGGATCGCCGACATCATGTCGCCCGGCGCGAAATGGCTGGCGAAGGCATAGGGCAGGCCCAGATGCGCCGCCAGCTGGGCGCCGAAGGTCGAGGACCCCAGGATCCAGATCGGCACGTCCTGCCCCTCGCCGGGGTTGGCGCGCAGCCGCTGGCCCTCCGCCGCCGGCTCGAACCAGTGCATCAGCTCGACCACGTCCTGGGGGAAGCTGTCGGCGTCGCCGGCGAGGTTGCGCCGCAGGGCTCGCGCGGTCGCCATGTCCGACCCCGGCGCCCGGCCCAGCCCCAGGTCGATCCGCCCGGGATAGAGCGCCGCCAGCGTCCCGAACTGCTCGGCGATCACCAGCGGCGCATGGTTGGGCAGCATGATCCCGCCGGCTCCGACCCGGATCGTCTTCGTCGCCGCCGCCACCGCCCCGATCACCACCGCCGTCGCCGCCGAGGCGATACCCGGCATGTTGTGATGCTCCGCCAGCCAGTAGCGGTTGTAGCCGAGCCGCTCGGCATGGCGGGCCAGGTCGAGGGTGTTGGCGAGGGACCGGGAGACGTCGGACCCCTCGGGCACCGGGGCGAGGTCGAGGATGGAGACGGCGGTCATGCGGTGGATATGGGAGGGGGCGGCGGGGGATTTAAGGCGCGGCCCCACATCTCATTCCGCCGAGCTCGGGACATTGCGGATGTCGGCTAGGCAACAGGAGCGGACGTGGGACTTCTGCTACAAAGCGAACGATGCTCGCCGCAACATCGGAAGATCGACGCTCAGTTGAATCTCAGCCCGAAGAGGCCACCGGTTTCAGTGGCATCCGTGAGCTTCCTGGGCAGCACGAAATCCGAAACATCGAACCCTGCCCGGAAGCCATCACTGGGCAAGGCGTCGGAGTTCATGGTGACGATGTACTGATATCCAACGGCCTCGGCATGCTCGGCACCGAGCTGCAGCGCCTTGGCAACTTGCCTTTCGTCGACACCGTCAAACATATGGCTGTCGTGGATTAGAAAGCCAGGACCCAGGCCCCGGCGCGTGGCAAGGTCGGCGAGCATCAGATCGAAGCAGAAAATCTGCATGTTCGTGATGCCTTTGCTGCGCTGGGATTCGATGCGCACGTCAACGGTGGGGCCGGTCTGCGTGGCGCTCACCGTCAGGCTGCCTGCCTTCTCGTACAGAGCGTTCGAGAGTTCTTCGAAGACCAGAACGGCTTCAGCGATCAGGCCGCTCCGCTCATGATGGTCATCCTGCAGCGCCTTGAAGAGCCTCGCCCGTTCAATGTCGAGCTCAGCCTTTGTGCTCTCGATGCGTTCTGCTGTGATCAGCCGCTGGCGTAGCCCTTCGGCCTCAGCTTCGGCCCGACCAGCCTCCTCGGACAGACTGGTGTAGTGCTCGAGAGCTCCGCCAGTTTGCAGGATAGTCATAATTTGCCGCCGACGTGCGTCCAGTTGAGTGCGTTCAGCGTCCCGTGACGCGATCCGTACCTCTGCCGCGCGTATCTCTGACGTCAGGTGCGAGCGGCGGTTTTGAATGACCGCTTGGTGGAACTGCTGCACTTCCTCGAAGCGGCGGTTGACCGTTTCGGGGAGAAGGACGCCTGCCTCTCGATATAGCCGATCAAGATTGGCGGCCACAGGTGGCTCTTCACTAACAAGCGCGTCGCCGAGCTGGAGGATGAGCTCTCTATCGATCATATTGGAGTCATTGAGCGCTGAGATATCGCGCGTGATTTCGGACGCCTGCTTTTCCAGATCGCTGTACTCGGGCACGACATTGAAAGTCGCGAGTTGCTCTCGCATGCGACGTGCGCGCGCCTCAGCAATGGTGACACGCGTCCTCAAGTCGGCCGCTGTTCCGAAGTAGCGGCCGAGGCTGCCTTCCCTCGCCGCCTTGCGAAGTTCGGACATCGCCTTTTCCTGAGCCCGGATCTCCTGGAATTCCTGTGGGATCGCGGCATCGAGACCGAGCAGATAGGAAACCGCGACCTGCTGGTCCCAAGCCTGCTGCATGTTCGATTGCTGCGTAGGCGAAAGCATGCCGCCCGCCGCCTGACGCCGGGCGAAATAGCAGAATAGCGAGCGCATGGTCGGCCTGAACCGGCTGCGCTCTTCCCCATCGCGCTCAGTTGGCAAGCCGAATAGAAGTTGGCCCAGCACCTGGCGCCACTGCTCGTTGTTGAGAATCAGGTCTCCGGATTTTTTGTCCAAGGTGGGTTGGATCGGCCAAGTCGCCGTGTCGCCCTGGAGCTGAATGCGTGACGGCTTCTGCCCCGAACGTGCGACCATCACGCGGGAACCGCCGAGATCGAAATCGATTTCGAAGGTCCAAGCCGCGAGGGCCTCGGACCGGAAGATGCTGTCTTTGTCCGCATTCCCGGCGAAAAGAAAATGCACCAGTTCCACGAAGCTCGACTTCCCGGCACCATTTCGCGACTGCCGGTCGGTGGCCCCGTCACTCTTGTCGGCCAGCAAAATGTTCAATCCGCTGCGGAACTGCAGCGATTTGAAGGTCGGCAGGTCGCTAGTGATACCGTGGATCACGCCTCTGCCCTTCGCAGGAGCCCGCGCTCGAACTCAACTGCGCCCATCATGAAGAGGAGATCCAATGCCAGTACAAACCAGTCGTAGTTTATGGCAGCGGGCTCGCCAACAGACCCGCGCCGCTTTCGCACCTCGTCCCAAGCCCTGGACACCGTCATCGGTTCACGGAGGCAGGCGAGGAGTTCCCCTCCGACGGCGAGGAGGGCTCGATCGGGTTTGATGTGCTTTGTGGGCAGAATCATTCGAGCCGGTCCTGAGGCGCATCTTCGAAGATGTCGCACCGCTCGAAGAAATACGAGAGAACGGCCAGCACGGCCCCCTGATGCGACGGCAAGCCATCCATGCCCCCCGCAAAGGTCTGTAGTTGCGAGAAAATCTGTTCTGGACCGAGTCCGGCCTCTTTAAGCGCTTGGTAATGCGAGCGGAACCCTGCCGCGATGCTCTCGCCGAACCCGGGGTCGGGCCACTTGTCGAAGAAGTCTTGGACGAGCCGTTCTCGGCGACGCCCCTGCCGGAGTAGCGACTTCGTATCGTCAGAGAGGGCGTTGTGCTGAAGTTTCGATGCTGACGGGGGCAACAGGGAAGGTTCAGCCTCAGGCTCGCGGCCCTGAATCGCGAGCAAGACCGGGCGCAGCGCCGCGAAATCAAGCCGTTCCATAGTTTGCCGCGTTGGGACCGTGCCGAAGAGGTCCTCGAGCTGGTGAAGTTCCAGTCGCATCACGAGAGCTCGCAGCTCAGCCTCCGAGACCACGCCGATCTCGATGTCCGAATTCGCCTCGCGCAATCCTGCCAGCCGCCTCACGGCCTCTGCGGGAAGGCCGCGGCCATCATTGTGGACCAAGTTCCACCTGCGCATCTTCGTGCCCCAGTGGCCACGAGCGCCTTCGAAGTCCTCGTCGATCTTGGCAAGCAGTTCGGTGAGCTTTGTGGAGTCGGGGGCATAAGACTGGAAGACGGTCCCGTCGCTTGCGCGAAAGCCGTCGCATTTCAGATCGCCCTTGGGACCATACGGACGCACTGGCTCGAAATCCCCAGGGAAGGCGTGGGCCATAATGCGCGCGAATAGGCCCTCGAACGCCTTTCCCTTCTCGCGAAGAAAAGCGTTCTCAAACTTCAGGCCATAGAAGGCGCGTTGAGTGTCGTCCAAACCGAATCTCTTTTGGGCAGCAATGGTAACGCGGGCTCCTTCCGAAGCATTAAGGATGCTGAGGATTGGCGTCGAGCGGTCTCCTCTGCGACGTTGGTTTCGGAACCCCCGGCATCATCGCATCTGCATACGTCAAAAGTGGACGCCTGACCGCAAGGGTTAATGCCAACCCGAGGCACACCCCGGCCCAGCCACCCTCACCCCCGCCGCAGATCCGGCGGCGTCGCCTCCTCGGTCAGGATCCGCACCGCCTCGTCCAGGCTGACCACCGTCTGCTCCTGGCTGCCCAGCCGCCGGATGGCCACCTCGCCCTTTTCGGCCTCGGAGCGGCCGACGACGGCGATGACCGGGACCTTGCCGACCGAGTGTTCGCGCACCTTGTAGCCGACCTTCTCGTTCCTGAGGTCGGTCTCGACGCGCAGGCCCGCGGTTTTGAACCGGGCGGCGACCTGGTGGGCATAGTCGTCGGCGTCCGAGGTGATGGTCGCCACCACGGCCTGGACCGGGGCCAGCCACAGGGGGAAGGCCCCGGCATAGTTCTCGATCATGATGCCGATGAACCGCTCGAAACTGCCCAGGATGGCCCGGTGCAGCATGACCGGCCGGTGCTTGCCGCCGTCCTCGCCGACATACTCCGCGCCCAGCCGCTCAGGCAGGACGTAGTCCAGCTGGATGGTGCCACAGGTCCATTCGCGGCCGATGGCGTCCTTGACCACGAAATCCAGCTTGGGCGCGTAGAAGGCGCCGTCGCCCGGCGTCACCACCGGCTCGGTCCCGGCGGCGCGCGCCGCCTCGGCCATCAGGGCCTCGGCCTTGTCCCAGAATTCGTCCGTGCCCGCGCGCACCTCCGGCCGGGTGCCCAGCGAGATGTAGGCGGTCTCCATGCCCAGGTCGGCGTGGACCGAGCGGGCGAGCGCGATGAAGTTCGCCGTCTCCTCCACGATCTGGTCCTCGCGGCAGAAGATGTGGGCGTCGTCCTGGGTGAAGCCGCGCACCCGCATCAGGCCGTGCAGCGAGCCGGACGGCTCATAGCGGTGGCAGGCCCCGAACTCGGCCATGCGCAGCGGCAGTTCGCGGTACGACCGCTGCCCGATGCCGAAGATCTGCACATGGCCAGGGCAGTTCATCGGCTTGAGCGACAGGGTCTCGCCCTCCACCGTCTCGCAGACGAACATATTGGGCCGGTACTTCTCCCAGTGGCCCGAGGCCTCCCAGAACTTGCGGTCCAGCACCTGGGGCGTCTTGACCTCGACGTAGCCGGCGGCGTCCAGGCGGCGGCGCATATAGGCCTCGATGACCTGCCACAGCACCCAGCCCTTGGGGTGCCAGAAGACCATGCCCCGGCCCTCTTCCTGCATGTGGAAGAGCTCCATCTGGCGGCCGAGCTTGCGGTGATCCCGCTTCTCGGCCTCCTCCAGACGCTTCAGATAGGCGTCGAGGTCCTCCTTCGTCGCCCAGGCGGTGCCATAGATGCGTTGCAGCTGCTCGCGATTGCTGTCGCCCCGCCAGTAGGCCCCGGCCAGCTTGGTCAGCTTGAAGGCCTTGCCGACGTGGCGCGTCGAGGGGAAGTGCGGCCCCCGGCACAGGTCGATCCATTCGCCCTGGCGATACAGGGTGATGGTCTCGGTCTCGGGCAGGTCGCGGATCAGCTCGGCCTTGAAGCTCTCGCCGCGCGCCTCGAAGAACAGGATGGCCTCGTCACGGTCCCAGACCTCGCGCTCGAATCTGGCGTCCCGGTCCACGATCTTCGCCATCTCCTTTTCGATGGCGGCGAAGTCGTCGGTCGAGAAGGGCGTCTCGCGGGCGAAGTCGTAATAGAAGCCGTCCTCGATGGCCGGGCCGATCGTGACCTGGGTGCCGGGGAACAGGCTCTGCACCGCCTCGGCCAGCACATGGGCCGCGTCGTGGCGAATGGTGTACAGCGCCTCGGGGTCGTCGCGCATGATCAGGCGGAACGATCCGCCCGTCTCCAGCACGCGGTTCATGTCCCGCTGCTCGCCGTTCAGCTCGGCCAGCACCGCCTTCTTGGCCAGGGACGGCGAGATGGCATGGGCCACGTCGCGCGCGGTCGAACCGGCCGGATAGTCTCGCGTGGCGCCGTCGGGAAAGGTCAGCTGGATCATGGGGTCTCGGTCTCGACTGGCGGGACCGGGTCGTATCCCGAACCGCCGAAGGGGTGGCATCTACACAGTCGCCGCACGGTCAGCCAGCCGCCCTTGCGAAGGCCGTGCTGGATCAGGGCGTCGCGGCCATAGTCCGAACAGGTCGGCAGGAACCGGCACGACTGTCCGAAGACGGGGCTCAGCGTCAGCTTGTAGCCCCGATGGGCCGCGCGGACGCCGCGTTCGTAGAGGGAGCCGGAACGGGCCATGGCCGGGCTTATCTCCCGCGCGGGCGGGGTCTGCAACCGGGCCGTCAGGCGGCGCCGGCGAGTCTGGTTCGGGCAGCCAGCGCGGCCTGGGTCGCCTCCAGCGTCGCCTCCACCGCGACCATCGTCGAGGCATGCCGCGCCGGATAGTCCGCGACCTGCTTCAGCACCCGCAGCCCCCTGAACCGGCCGGACGGGCCCTCGCCGCCGGACTTCAGCATGGCCGCCATGGCATCGCGCGCCTCGCTCAGGTCCTGAACCGTCGCGCCGATCACGCTCTCGCCCAGCACACCGGCGGCGGCCTGACCGAGCGCGCAGGCCTTCACGTCCTGGGCGAAGTCGGCGATCCGGCTCTGATCGTCCAGCACGACGTCCACGGTCGCCCGCGACCCGCACAGTTTCGCCACCCGCTCGCCGGTGCCCTCGGGCGAGGCCAGCCGTCCCGCATGGGGCAGATTGGCCGCCAGCGTCAGGATCCGCGCGCTGTAGAGTTCGTCGATCATGGCACCGATATAGGCTCCTGGACCGGTCCGGAGAAGCGGCGCCGATCACGCGGATTTCAGCAGGGGTGATTTGGCAGCGGGTCCCTCGCTGACTAGCGTCCGCGCCTCCCCGACCCCTGTGTGTTGAAACGACAAGGAATTCCCATGCGCCTCACTCTGATCGCCGCCGTCTCCGCCGCCGCCGTTCTGGCCGCCGCGCCAGCCTTCGCCGCGATCCAGACGACCTACACCGACGCCCAGCTGGAAGCCTTCGCCTCGGCCATGGTCGATGTCCGGGCCGCCGCCCCGACCGACGGATCGGCTCCGAACGCCGAACAGCAGGCCGCCATGGCCAGCGCCGTCGAGGCCTCCGGCCTGACGCCTGACGAATTCAATGCCCTGGCGACCACGGTCTCGACCGACACCGTGCTTCAGGCCCGCCTTGCCCTGCTCGACACGCCCGAATCCGCTCCGGGCTCGGTCGCCGCCGGCGTGACCGACGCCGAGGTCGAACAGTTCTCGGCCGCCATGGTCAATGTCCGCGCCGCCGCCCCGGCCGCCGGGGGAACCCCGACGCCCGAACAGGCCACGGCGATGGCCGCCGCCGTCTCGGTCTCGGGTCTTTCGACTGACCGGTTCAACGAGATCGCCACCGCCGTGTCCCAGGACGCCCACCTGCGCGCCCGGGTGCGACTGGCGGACGCCCAGCGCGGCTGATCTAGGGGGTCTGCAGCGAGCCCCAGGTGCGGGCCGAGGCCTGGTCGGACGGCGAAACGGCCGCCGTGGCGAGGGCTCGACCCTGCCCCTGGGCCCGTAGCCATTGCAGGTTCCGCTCGGCCGCCTCGGGCGGCAGGTCGCGCCGGATGATCTGCTCGGCCTCGGACATCTTGCCCTGCAGCCCCAGCGTCATCGCCAGGTTCAGCCGCATCTGCAGCGTCGCGGTCGGCTGGGCCACGGCCCGACGCAGCATCGCCTCGGCCCCGGCGGCGTCGCCGCTGGTGGCCAGGGCCATCCCGGCGTTGGTCAGGATGTTCGGATTGTCGGGCGATATCGCCAGTGCGCTGTGCCAGGCCGCATGCGCGTCCTCGGCCCGGCGCACCTGCTGATAGGCCACGCCCAGCAGCGACAGCGGCCGCCAGTCGTTCGGAGCCAGGTCCCGCGCTTGCTCCAGCGGCGCGATGCCATAGAAGGCCTGGCCCCGCGCGATCTCCGCCCGGCCCACTTCCAGCATGGCCTCGATGTTGGTCGGCTGCAGCGTCAGCACCTGCCGCGCGGTCTGCGCCGCCTGTTCGTGCTGGCCCAGCTGACGCAGGGCCTCGGCCAGTTCGACGCCGGCGACGGGGTCCAGCGGATTGACCTCCATCTCGCGCGACCAGAAGACCGAGCGGGCCAGCGGGTCCAGCCGGTTGTAGGCGGCGCGCTCCTCAGCCGAGGCGGGCTGGCGGGGCGCGGGCGCGACGGGCTGGGCGGCCTGGGCCTGAGCCGCCGCTCCCTGAGCCGTCTGGGCCAGCGTCGGCGAGGCCACGGCGACCCCGAGGGCGGCGATTAGGATTGAGGTTCTGACGCCGTTCAGCGACATGGTGCGGACCGATCCGGATGTCTGACGCGCTCCAGAGTCCGTGGTTCGCGTCAAGCATTGGTTAATCCGACAAAGGCCCGACATGTCCGTCCTGTCACCTGATCCCATCGTTGCCGCCGACGCGCCGGAGGCCGGGTTGGCCACTCCGGTCCGTTTCGTGAGTCCGGACGGCGAGATCGCGCCGGGCGCCCGGTCCTGGGCCGAACGGATGGGGTTCAAGGGCAGGCCCGGGCAGGTTCTCGCGGTCCCCGACGCCGACGGCGGCGTCGATCGGGTGCTGGTCGGCGTCGGCCAGACCTTCGATCCCATGAGCGCCCGGGCTCTGTCGGCGAAACTGCCGACCGGCCTGTATCGGCTGGACCTCGATGCCGACGCCGCCGGCCCCGCGGCTCTGGCCTTCCTGCTCGGCCGCTACGCCTTCGATCGCTACAAGCCGAGAACGGACGTCGCCGATGTCCGTCTGGTCGCGCCCGAGGGTTTCGACACCGAGGAGGCCGCTCGCATCGCCGCCGCCTGCGCCCTGGCCCGCGAGATGGTCGACACTCCTTCCGCCGACATGGGGCCCCTCCAGATGGAGACCATCGCCCGCGAGATCGCCGAGGCCCACGGCGCGACGATCTCGGCCGTTACGGGCGACGCCTTGCTGGACGCGAACTATCCCGCCATCCACGCCGTCGGCCGCGCAGCCGCGCCGCATCGCGCGCCCCGCATCCTCGAGATCGGCTGGAACCTGGACCGCGCCGACCGCCCCCTGATCGCCCTGGTCGGCAAGGGCGTGGCGTTCGACTCGGGCGGCCTCGACATCAAGTCGGCCGCCGGCATGCGAAACATGAAGAAGGACATGGGCGGCGCGGCCCATGCCCTGGCGCTAGGTCGGCTGGTCATGCAGGCGGGGCTGGACGTGCGGCTGGTCGTGCTGGTCGCGGCTGTGGAGAACGCCATCTCGGCCGACGCCTTTCGACCCGGCGACATCCTGTCGAGCCGCAAGGGCCTGACCATCGAGATCGGCAATACGGACGCCGAGGGTCGGCTGATCCTGGCCGACGCCCTGGCGCGCGCATCCGAGCATTCGCCGGACTTGACGCTGGATTTCGCCACCCTGACCGGTGCCGCCCGGGTGGCCCTAGGGCCGGACCTTCCTCCGCTCTATACCGAGGACGAGGCTCTGGCATCCGAGTTGCTGGCGGCTTCGGCCGAGGTCCGCGACCCCCTCTGGCGCATGCCGCTCTGGCCCGGCTACCGCGCCGCGATCGACAGCGATCTGGCCGATGTGCGCAACGACAGCGCCGGCTGGGCCCAGGGCGGATCCATCACCGCCGCCCTGTTCCTGCAGAAGTTCGCTCCGACCACCGGCGCCTGGGCCCATCTGGACGTCTTCGCCTGGAACAGCCGAGGCCGCCCCGGCTGGCCCGAGGGCGGCGAGGCGCAGGGCATGCGCGCGGCCTATGCGATGCTGAAGACGCGTTACGGAAAAACCTGATTCAGGTCCGCGCCTTAACGGGATTTTCGCCTTCGACGTTCAGGGTGTCTGTCCAATCGTCAGGGCCTTCGCTTGACCGACCTGTCCGTTCCCGCCCGGCCGCTGCTGGCCCGTCACGACCTCGCCGACCTGGCGTTGGAGGGGCTGGTCCGCGCCGACCGCTATCGGGCGACCACGGCCATGCGGCTGCGGGCGCCCGTCGCCGACATCCACGCCGAAGTCGACGCGGCCTCCGAGCGCATCGACCAGTTGCTGTTCGGCGAGGCCTTCGACGTGCTGGAGGATCGCGACGGCCGCGCCTGGGGCCAGGCCCGGCGCGACGGCGTCGTCGGCTGGGTCGATCTGACCGTCCTCGCGCCCGGCACCCTGCGCCCCACCCACAGCGTCTCGGCCGTCGACGCCGACCTGCCGCTGAATGCCCTGGTCACCGATCCGTCGGAGCCGGATCTGCGTCTGCGCCCCATAGGCGACTTCGAGCGCGATCCGGTCACGGTCGCCCAGCGTCTGATCGGCACGCCCCACGCCCTGGGCGCGCGCTCGTCGATCGCCACGGACTGTTCCGGCCTGGTTCAGCAGGCCCTGCTGGCCTGCGGCCTGTCCGGCGCGCGCCGCGCCCATGAACAGGCCCAGTTGGGCCACGCCGTCGATCGCGACGATGCCCGTCGCGGCGACCTGGTGATCTGGTTGAGCCGGGTCGAGGGTCAGAGCTGGACAGGCCATTCCGCGATCATGCTGGACCAAGCCAGTCTCATCCACGCCACGGGGTTCCACGGCGCGGTGGTCGTCGAAGCCCTGGCGGCGGCCGACGCCCGCTGCCTGTCTGACGGCTTCGCGCCAGCGGTCTTCAGGCGCGTCGTCTAGATCAGCTGTTCGGCGGCGTCGCGCTGTCGGCCGCCGGAGGGGCGATGTTGCCGGGCTGGACGACCGGCGCGTTGGGATCGGCGGCCTCGGGAACGACCCCCGGGACGGTCGGATCGACCGGCACCGTGTCTTGCGTGCCCGGCGTCGCGCCGTCGGTCTCTCCGCCCGGCTGACGCGCCGGATCGGGCGCGGGGATGGCGAAGGCTTCCGAGCCCTGGCTGCGCAGATAGGCGATCAGATTCACCCGTGCGGTGGTGTCGCGCAGGCCCGCGAACGACATCTTGGTGCCGTCGACATAGCGGGCCGGGGCGTTGATGAACTGGTCCAGCGCATCCAGCGACCACGTCGGATCGACCGACCGGTGCGCCACCATGGCTTCCGAGAAGGCGAAGCCGGGATGGGCACCGACCGAACGACCCACGACGCCGTACAGGGCCGGTCCGATGCCGTTGGCCCCGCCGGCGTTGATGGTGTGGCAGGCCTGGCAGCGCGCGAAGGCGGCCTCGCCGGCGGCCAGGTCGGCGACGGGCAGCAGCGTGCCCCAGTCGGGCGGCAGCACTTCCTCGGCCCCACCGGCCGCGGCGTCTTCCGGAACATCGATGAAGTAGCCCATCTTCTCGGGCTCTTCAGGCGTATAGACCGCGCCCGAAACCTGCTGCAGCACCAGGACGGCGAAGGCCGTTCCCAGACCCGCGCCCATGATCTTGTTCCACTTCAGATCGCCGCTCATACGCGTCGTCGCATCCCGTCTCTGAGGCCCGTGCCGCGGGGAGGCGAAACGGGCGAATGTCTTGCGGGGCGGTCTCTGACACGCTAGCGCCGCCTTCGCAACCGGCCGCGCGGCTCCGTCCGCGCCCTTGAAGTCGCATATCGGGAAACGCACGAATGACGCCCCTGATCCTGATCCCGACGCGGATGGCCGCGACCCGCCTGCCGGGCAAACCCCTCGCCGATATCGGCGGCAAGCCCATGATCGTGCGCGCCTGGGAACAGGCCGCCGTTTCTGGCCTGCCGGTCGCGGTGGCCGCCGGCGATGCAGAGATCGTCGAAGTCATCGAGGCGGCCGGCGGTCGCGCCATCCTGACTGATCCGGCTCTGCCCAGCGGCTCGGACCGCGCCTTGGCCGCGCTGAACATGCTCGACCCCCACGGCGAATACGACGCCGTCATCAATCTGCAGGGCGACATGCCGTTCGCCGATCCGGGGCTGGCCATGGCTTGCGCGGCCCTGTTGCACGGCGAACCGACCTGCGACATCGCCACCCTGGTCGCGCCCGAGCTCGACGCGTCCGACCGCGCCAACGTCGATGTGGTCAAGGCGGTCCTGGCGCTGAAGGACGGCGACCGCCACGCCCGCGCCCTCTATTTCACCCGCTCGACCCTTTATGGCGACGGCCCCGTCTGGCGCCACATCGGCGTCTACGGCTATCGGCGAGAGGCTCTCGAACGCTTCTGCGGCGCCCCGCCGTCGCCGCTGGAAAAGCGCGAGAAGCTGGAACAGCTCCGCGCCCTGGAACTCGGCCTGTCCATCTGGGCCGCGACGGTGGATCAGGCCCCCATTTCGGTGGACAACCCGGCTGATCTGGAGGCGGCGCGGGCGCTCACCTAGGGATTAGGGATTAGGGATTGGAGGCTTTGCGGGTTCGGACAGGCGCGTCCGGAGCGCCGTCAGCATGCGGCCCAGCTCTTCGGTCCGTGTCAGAAGCTCCGCCACCTGGTCAGCGGGTGCGAGTTCGAGGCGGCCAATGATGACGAGGAAGGTCTCGAGCTCCGCTGCGGACCCCCGCGCGATGCTGACGAAGTGAGCATAGTCCCGACGAGTGGCTCGACCATTGCCTTCAGCCAGATTGGCGGGGATCGAGCTGGACGCCCGAATGATCTGCCCGGAAAGCCGAAATACCTCTTCCTTGGGCATGACACGGGTCAGGCGATAGACATCGCAAGCTAGGTCCACGCCTTTCTGCCAAACGGCAAGGTCTCGGTGCGACAGCGCCATCTCTAACTCTAATCCCTAATCCCTAATCCCTCACCGTGCACCCACGCCTCCAAGAGCGTCCGCGCGATCGCGAACTTCGGCGGCGCCTTCACCTCATGGCTTCCCGCCAAGACCGCCCGCGCCTCGTCTCGGGTGAACCAGCGCACCTCTTCCAGCTCGGTCTGGTCCGGCGTCGCCTGATCGTCCGACACCTCCGCGATCAGACCGATCATCAGCTGCGACGGAAACGGCCACGGCTGGCTGGAATGATATCGCACCGCCGTCACCGTCAGCCCGGCCTCCTCGGCGATCTCGCGCGCGCAGCCCTCCTCGATGGTCTCGCCGGGCTCGATGAAGCCTGCCAGCGCCGACATCCGCCCCACGGGCCAGCTGGCCTGACGCCCAAGCAGGCAGCGGTCTGCGAACACCGGCAGCATGATGGACACCGGGTCGACGCGCGGGAAATGCTCGGCCTGACAGTTCGGGCAGGCCCGCTTCCACCCGCCGCAGATGCTGTCGGTCGCATGGCCGCAGTTGGCGCAGAAGCCGTGCCGCCGCCGCCAGTCGAACAGCGACTTGGCCCCGCCCGCCATGGCGGCATCGGGCCCCGACAGCACCGCCGCCGCCTCGCGCAGCTCGGTAAACACGCCCAGCCCCGCGACCGGGCCCGTCGCGGGATCGGCCGGGCCGGAGAACTCGACGGCGAACACGGGCGCGCCCTTCCACAGGCCCAGGAACAGCTCACGATCCGGATCGGCCACCAGATCGCGGGCGTGGCTCAGCGCGACCCAGGCCAGGCGCGGCCCCGCGGCATGATCCTCTAGCAACGGCCGCCCGTCACACAGCACCATGGCCAGGGCCTCGGGGTTTGCCGCCTGTTCGGCCAGCCAGTCGGGGTCGTTTCGCCGGTCTCCGGCGCGGTCCAGCGGATTGCCGCCGAAGGTGTTCAGGACGGGGAGGGCCATGTCCGCTTCCTATCCGCGTTCGGCCGGGTCGGGGAGAGGGCCTTGATCTCGCCGCGCCGGGACGCGATATGGGGGGCGGAGATCGCGGGCGAAGGCTTCGCCAATCTGGTCAGGGCCGGAAGGCAGCAGCCACAACGAATTCCCCTTCGGGTCGCGGTCTCCACCGCTCCTTTCTTTAGTGCGCTAGCGCTCGACGCGCGGCGTCTCGCTGCTTGAGCGCGATTTAGTGCGCTACCGCTCGGCTCGCGGAGCCCCACTGCTTGAGCGCGGCCAATCCTCCCCCGTTGGGGGAGGTGGATCCGAAGCGCAGCGAAGGAGACGGAGGGGGCTAACCGCCCACGCCGTCGTCGCGGCCGTCCCCCTCCACTATTTCGTGGTCCCCCTCCCCCTACGGGTGAGGATTGGCGCGGAACCTTCACCGTCCCCGACCGCTCCTGTCCCGACTTCAACCGGAGCGGTGATATGAGCATTCTCGGCAAGATCCTCGGCGGCATTTTCAATCGCAAGCCGGACGCGCCCGCCGCGCCTGCGCCGACCCCGACCACCGCCCCGGTCCAGCCCCCAGTGACCGCCTCCGTCGCCACGGCGCCCCAGCCGCCCCAGCCGGTCGATGTCGCCGGCATCCTCGACTTCATGAACGAGCAGCGGGACCAGAAACTGAACTGGCGCACCTCCATCGTCGACCTGATGAAGCTGATCGGCCTGGAAAGCAGCCTCGCAGAGCGTAAGGAACTGGCCGACGAGCTCGGCTACACCGGCGACAAGTCCGACAGCGCCAGCATGAACATCTGGCTGCACAAACAGGTTATCCAGAAGATCATCGACAACGGCGGTCAACTGCCCCGCGACATGACGCCCTGATCTAGGGCGCTATCGGTCGACTAGCGGCGTCTCGCTGCTTGAGCGCGATCGGAGTCGCATCGACAGGGGCGTTGGCTGTAGGTTCGCCGCATGACCGACGTCGACCTTGATTCCGGCGATCCGCCCTGGGCGGAGGACGACGACGCGCCCGAGTCGTCCGAGCATGAGCGCGACGAGAACACCGACGACATGTTCGGCGCGCCCGCGCCTGCCCCAGCGGCCGAGGCCCCCAAAGCCGCGCCCGCCCCGGTCGAACCGCCGTCCGAGGCGCACCAGAACGACGGGGCCGCCTACACCGTCCTCGCCCGCAAATACCGCCCGCGCACCTTCGAAGACCTGATCGGTCAGGAGGCGATGGTGCGCACGCTGACCAACGCCTTCTCTACCGGCCGCATCGCCCACGCCTTCATGCTGACCGGCGTCCGGGGGGTGGGCAAGACGACGACCGCCCGCCTGCTGGCCCGCGCGCTGAACAACCAGACCGACGTCATCGACCGGCCCTCGCTGGAGCTGACCGCCCACGGCCGTCACGACGCGGCGATCATGGCGGGCCAGCACATGGACGTCATGGAGATGGACGCCGCCAGCCACACCGGCGTCAACGACATCCGCGACATCCTGGAAAGCGTCCGCTACGCGCCGGTCGAGGCCCGCTACAAGGTCTATGTGCTGGACGAAGTCCACATGCTGTCCAACCAGGCCTTCAACGCCCTGCTGAAGACCCTGGAAGAGCCGCCGCCCCACGCCAAATTCATCTTCGCCACCACCGAGATCCGCAAGGTCCCGGTCACCATCCTGTCCCGCTGCCAGCGTTTCGACCTGCGCCGTGTCGAGCCCGAGATCCTGGTCGAACACCTGGCCCGCATCGCCGACAAGGAGGGCATGAAGGTCGAGGCCGACGCCCTGGCGCTGATCGCCCGCGCCGCCGAGGGCTCGGTCCGCGACGGCCTGTCCCTGCTGGATCAGGCCCTGGTGCAGGGCGAGCGCGGCGAACCCGTGGCCACCGAGGTCGTGCGCGACATGCTGGGCCTGGCCGATCGCAGCCAGACCATCCAGCTGTTCGAGCAGATCATGGCCGGCCGCACGCCCGAGGCGCTGGAGACCTTCCGCACCCTGTATGGCTATGGCGCCGACCCGGTGCAGGTCACCAACGACCTGCTGGAACACTGCCACGCCGCCTCGGTCGCCAAGATGCTGGGCCCCAACGCCACCCGCCTGCCCAACGACCAGGCCCAGCGACTCGCCGCCCTCGGCTTGTTGGTCTCCGCCGGCACCCTGTCGCGCGCCTGGTCCATGCTTCTGAAGGCCCTCGACGAGGTCCGCCGCGCCCCCAGCCCCGCCGACGCGGTTGAGATGGCCATCGTCCGCCTCGCCTACGCCGCCGATCTGCCGGGGCCAGAGGAGGCGCTGAAGAAACTGCAATCCGGCGACTTGACCGGCGGCGGTTCCGGCGGTTCGGCCCCTCGCGGCGGCGGGGGAGGCGGTGGCGCCTCGGCCCAGCTCGCCGCCCGCCCGTCGGCCCAGCCGAGCCTGCCCGACCCCCAGAGCTTCGAGGCCGTCGTCGCCCTGATCGGCGAGCGGCGCGAGATCGCGCTGAAGATGGACGTTGAACGTTACGTCCGCCCGGTCGCCTTCAAGCCCGGCCAGCTGACGTTCGAGCCCGCCCCGGGTGCCCCCGCCAACCTCGCCACCCGCCTCGCGGGCCGTCTGAAGGAATGGACCGGCCGCCAGTGGTTCGTCGTCGCCAACGGCCAGGGCGGCGGCGAGACCCTGATCGAACAGGAAAAGAAGGCCGCCGCCAGTCTCCGCGCCGAGGTCGAGGCCGACCCCTTCGTCCAGGCGGTGATGGACGCGTTTCCCGGTACGGTGCTGGGCGAGATCAAGACCCTGGCTCCAGTGGTCGAGATGCCGGTCATCCCGGACGAGGTGGGGGACGAGGATTGAGGGCGCGACGTGTCCCGCTTCGATTGACGGAGAAACCCTCGGCCCCGCGACGGCGTAACATTTGAGTCGCCGGGCCGAATAGGGGGGCGTGTGAACACGCTGGAAGCACGGCTGAAGCCGCTCATGATCGGGGGGCTGGATGGGGACACGCGCGCCTGGCGCGAGTTCCTCGGTCTCCTGCGCCCAGCGTTTCACGCCTATTTCAAGCGCCGCCAGTTCCGTGGCGACGCCGATGTCGAGGATCTGGTGCAGGAAGCCCTGATGGCCGTCCATGCCAAACGCGAGACCTGGCGGCGAGCCGATCCGGTGACGTCGTGGTGCTACACGATCGCGCGCTACAAGCTGATCGACCACCTGCGCAAAACCGGCCGGGCACAGTTCGTGCCCATGGTCGACGACCTGCCGCTGGAGGTCGACGGGGTCGAGGACGGCGCTGTCCGTCACGATCTCGACCGCCTCTTGTCGACCGTGCCCGCCCGACAGCAGGCCCTGGTCAAGGATGTGAAACTGTCGGGCTACAGCCTGGCCGAGGCCGGCGAGCGCGCGGGCCTGTCGGAGGGGGCGGCGCGCGTCAGCCTGCACAGGGCCATGAAGGCCCTGATGAACCGAGTGACCGATCGTGAGACCTGAACCCCTGAACACCGAAGACCTGATCGACCGGCTGGCCGCTGGGGCTCGCCCGATCCCCGAGCACAGACCGGCCCGGCGCGCGGCGCTCTGCGCCGGACTGGCCCTTGTGGCGTCGGCGATCGTGGTCTGGATGACGCTTGGGCCGCGTCCGGATCTGGCGTCTGTCGTCGACGAGTCCGCCTTCCTCCTGCGTCAGGTCTATGCCCTGTCGGTCGCTGGATTCGCGGGCTGGCTGATGCTGCGCCTGGGTCAGCCGGGCGCGCCGGTCCGGGGCCCGGTGATCGGCCTCGGCGCGGTCGCCCTGCTGGTGATCGGCCTGGTGGCCTGGGAGCAGGCCGGGCTGGGTGACGCATCGCGGCTCGACTCACTTCTCGGCCAGTCGTGGACCCAGTGTTCGCTGCGCGTCGGGGCGATCAGCCTGGTGGCGACGCCCTTCGTCTTCTTCGCCGCGCGCAGACTGGCTCCGGCTCGTCCGACGATGGCGGGCCTTGCCGCCGGCATCGTCGCCGGGGCCGTCGCCGCCTCGGCCTATGGTCTCTATTGCGCGGAGATCACCGCCACCTTCGTCGCGACCTGGTACAGCCTGGGCATCCTGACATCCGGACTGCTGGGTGGAGCCCTGGGTCGCTGGGTCCTTCGCTGGTAGTTCCGGCTCGATCACAGCCCAGGGCCGCGACGACCGCGCTCGACGCGCGGACGTCGCGGCGGACCCGGCTTCAGCCCATGCGGAGCAGGCGATCCAGGCTGAGAGTGCCGGCACCGTTCCGGATCAGGTAGATCAGCAGCCCGGCCCACACCAGGTGGGTCGCCCAGGCCGCCGGATAGACCAGCACCTGAATCACGACCGTCATGATCAGCAGGGCCAGCGCCGATACCCTTGTGAACAGGCCCAGCACCAACAGGATCGGAAACAGATGCTCGGCATAGGTCGCCAGATGGGCGGCGACATCACTGGGGATCAGAGGCAGCCGGTACTCCTCGGCGAACAGGAACAAGGCGGTGTCGGACACATCGAGGACACCCTCCACCTTGGTCCGGCCTGAGAGGAAGAACACCGCTGCGATGCCGGTCCGGGCGGTCAGGCCGACCAGCCAGTCCGGGACCAGGCGACCGAACGCTCGCCCAGCGGCGTCCACGGGGGCCAAAAGGCCGGTCGCGCCGTTTCGGGGTGTGGCTTCTGCGGTCATGGCGGTTTCAGACATCGTTCTGGATCTCCGGATGAAGGGTCGAGAAGGCTCGGGCGGACAGCAGCCCGGCGAACAGGGTCGAAAGGGTCATGGCGGGGTCGGCCGCGAAGGCGTCGCGCGCGGCCCGGCCGAGGTCGTGGCCGTCGCGACAAGCGGCGAGGAAGGCCCATTCGGGCCGCGCGAGGCGCCGCCAGACCACGCTGCGGCCGGCCCGGACGATCAGCAGACCTTCCGGCCGTTGTTCCCAGACCATCGGTTCGTCGGGTTCGGCGTCCGGCTGGTTGTCGATCCAGATCGAAACCACGCTCCAGTCGAACCAGAACAGGGTGGTCGACGGGTGCAGTCGCGCCGTCGAGGAGAACAGCCGCGCCGGCGGCATGGCGGCGACCATCGCGCTCGACAGCACGGGCGCGTCGGCGGCTGTGTGGGCTCGCATCCATGCCCGATCGATCCGGGCGACGGGGGCCAGATAGGGCAGGTCGCGCGCTGGAGGAAAGCCCGCCAGCCAATCGGGAAAGTCCTCGGCGAAGGTGTCCAGGACCGGGTCCACGGGCGGCGAGCCCTGCGCGAACTCGGCGCCCGCCGCCCTGAACCAGTCGCGGCCCACGAGGCGCGCCACGGTGGGGTAGAGGGCCTCCAGCGCATCCAGCCGGGCCTTCACGACCGAGTTCCGATAGACATCGACGACCGACCGATCCTGACCGTCAGGGGCCAGCCATCCGTCAAGCGCGGCTGTGTCTCCCGACAGCATGGCGTGGAAGGCGGCCTCGAAGCCGTCGGTGGCCTGCTCAGGCATGGAGGCGGGCTCCCTGAGCGTTGTAGTGGACCAGGGCCCGATCACGCTCGGCCATGAGCACGGCGAAGCCGGGCACGTTCCCATCGCGCTCGATCAGCGTCGGGCGAGGCCCGAGCCGCGCCAGTGCGTGGTCGTAGAGCGACCAGACCGCATTGGAGACCGGCGCATCATGGCTGTCGATCAGCAGGGCGTCGCCCAGGCGCTCGTCCGGCGCATGGCCGGCCAGGTGGATCTCTCCCACCGCCTCGGCAGGCAGGGCGTCGATGTAGGCGCGGGCGTCGCCGCCCAGGTTGTGGGTCGTGACGTGGACGTTGTTCACGTCCAGCAGCAGGCCGCAGCCGGTGCGGGCGACGAGCTCGGTCAGGAACTCGGTCTCGGCCATCTCGTGGCCGCGCAGCGCGAGATACAGAGAGGGGTTCTCGATCAGGATCGGACGCCCCAGCGCGGTCTGCACCTCATCGACGTTGTCGGCGATGCAGGCCAGGCGGGCGCGTGTTCGTGGAAAGGGCAAGAGGTCGGGGTGATAGATGTCGCCATGTCGCGACCAGGCCAGGTGCTCGGAAACGAGCGCCGGCGCCAGGCCGTCGACCAGGTCACAGAGCCGATCGAGGTGGTCCGGATCCGGGCGCGCTTCGCTGGCCAGCGACAGGCCCACGCCGTGTATCGACAGGGGCTTGTCTCGACGGATGGCGTCCAGCCACGCGAGGCGCGCGCCACCGTCCACCATATAGTTCTCGGCATGAATCTCGAACCACAGTCCGGCCGCCGAACACGCCAGGGCTTCGGCATAGTGCGGGGACTTGAGCCCCAGCCCGACCGTCAAACTGCCTACGGGGGGAGTGAAGGCAGGCATGGGTCGGGCCTCGGCGACCGGATGGGGGGTCATGCCGCTGGAGGGATCAGCGGGTGACGGGCGTCAGCGATCCATTCCCGCGCGGGGTCTGGATCGAAGTGCAGGTTCCGGCGGGCACCAGCTTCCAGGCGTTGCCCTGATAATCGCGGGTCGAGGTGCCGGCGCAGGTCGTGCCAGGGCCGGCGGCGCAGTCGTTCTTGGTCGCGAGGGCGACGCCGTAGCATTTCTCCATCGCGGGCTCCGCCGCCCGGCTGTTGCTGCTCTGGGCGTGAGCCAGGCCGGCACCGGCGACGAGGGCCAGGGCGGTGGCACCGCCGATGGTCATGTGGGTCTTGGTCATGGGTGAGCTCCGTTGGCGTTTCCGTCCGAGGCGTCGGACGGGCCCTCATTCGGAGTGATCCACATTCCGTTACGCGAAACCGGACACGGTGTGACGAGAGCCTGCAGGCCCCGCCTTGCACCCCCCACCCGCCCGCGCCTATCTACCCCTCATGAAAGATCTCAGCGCCCTGATGCAGCAGGCCCAGGCGATGCAGCAGAAGCTGCAGGACGCCCAGGCGAAGATGGCCGAAACCACCGCCGACGGCACCTCGGGCGGCGGCATGGTGACGATGACCCTGAAAGGGCCCGGCGAGATCACGGCGGTCCGCATCGACGACAGCTTGATGGTCCCTGGCGAGAGCGAGATCCTGGCCGACCTGATCGTGGCCGCCCACGCCGACGCCAAACGCAAGCTGGACGCCACCAACGCCGAGCTGATGCGCGAGGCCGCCGGCCCCATGGCGGGGCTCAACATCCCCGGCATGCCCAAGCTGTTCTAGGCCGACCCCGGACCCGTGGCCGCCTCCGCCGGACCCGAGATCGAGCGGCTGATCGCCCTTCTGGCCAAGCTGCCGGGGCTCGGCCCCCGCTCGGCGCGGCGCGCGGCCCTGGCCCTTCTGAAAAAACGCGAGCAGCTGCTGGTCCCGCTAGCCGCCGCGCTCGCCGAGACGGCCGAGAAGGTCGTGTCCTGCTCGGTCTGCGGCACGCCCGACACCCGCGACCCCTGCGCCATCTGTTCGGACCCCGCTCGCGACAACGGCCTGATCTGCGTGGTCGAGGAGGCCGGGGCGCTCTGGGCCATGGAGCGGTCCGGTGCCTTTCGCGGCAAATACCATGTGCTGGGCGGCCTCTTGTCGGCGCTGGACGGCGTCGGGCCCGATGCCCTGCGGGTCTCCGAACTGGTCGGGCGGGTGAGAGGGGGCGGCGTGCGCGAGGTCGTGCTGGCGCTGCCCGCCACGGTCGACGGCCAGACCACCGCGCATTACCTGGCCGACCGCATCGCGGGCGACGGGCTGGAGATCACCTCGCTGGCGCGCGGCGTCCCCGTCGGAGGCGACCTCGACTGGCTGGACGACGGCACCATCGTCCAGGCGCTGAGGGCGAGGCGACCGGCGTAACGAATCCCTCTCCCCATGGGAGAGGGGCGTCCACGTCCGCTTCTGACGCATCGGCCTCCTACAGTGCCGGAATGACCTCGTTCCGGCCTCTTCCTTGCGTGGATTTCGCACTATTCAGACGGTTCGCACGCGTTTTTCGGCGCGCTCGCCCTGACCTCCGACTCCCGCTATCGAACGGATCATGAACGCGCTGTCTCTGATCCTTCTGGTCACCACCCTTGCGCTGGGGGCCGGCTTCCTGTGGGCCTTTTTTGGCTGGCAACGGACGCGCGGCGAGGTGACCCTGGCCCATGAGCGGCTGATCCATTTCGAGGGGCGCAGCGAGGCCATGGCCGAGCTGGTGAAGGCCCAGGCCGCAGAATCCGCCCGCGCCGTCGCCGATCAGATGGTCACCCGCGCCACCCAGACGTTCGAGGCCCAGGAGATGGCGGTCCGCGCCCGGCTTGAGGCCCAGCTGAAGCCGGTGGCCGATACGCTGAGGGCGTTCGACGAGAAGGTCACCGCCCTCGAAAAGGCCCGGGCCGAGGAAACGGGCACGCTGAAGGCCGAGCTGGCCGCCCTGATGGTCGCCTCCTCCTCGACCCGCGACGAGGCGAGGAAGCTGACCGAGGCCCTGCGCGGCAACACCGGGCGGCGCGGCCGCTGGGGCGAGCAGACCTGCCGCAATGTGCTGGAGGCCGCCGGCATGGCGGGCCGCTTCGACTTCACCGAACAGACCTCCGCCGCCGACGAGACGGGGGCCCAGCAGCGGCCCGACTTCATCGTCCGCATGCCCGGTGGCGGCATGTTCGTGATCGACGCCAAGGTGCCCCTGGCCCTGCCGGACCCGGCCGACGGCGACGAGGAGGCCCAGGCCCGCGCCGTCGCGCTGCGCACCGCCGCCAGCATGAAGACCCACGTCCGCCAGCTGTCGGCCAAGGCCTATCAGGACCAGTTCAAGCCCAGCCCGGACGTGGTCGTCATGTTCGTGCCGGGCGAATCCTTCCTGGCCGCGGCTCTGGATCACGAGCCGGACCTGTTGTCCCAGGCCATGGCCTCGCGCGTGCTGATCGCCACCCCGACGACCCTGTTCGCCATCTGCAAGGCCGTCGCCTACGGCTGGCGCGCCGAGGAGCAGTCCCGGAACGCCGACGAGGTCGCGAAACTGGGCAAGGAACTCTACAAGCGGCTGTCGGTCATGGGCGGCCATGCCCTGGCTCTGGGCAAGTCCCTCGGCCTCGCGGTCGACAAATACAACGCCTTCGTCGGCTCGCTGGAGACCCAGGTCATGGTCTCGGCGCGCCGTTTCGAGGATTTGCAGGTCAATCATGAGGGTAAGGACCTGCCCCTGGCGACCCCCGTCGACGCCGCCCCCCGCTCGCTCGCCCGGCCCGAACTACTGGCCGATGCCGCCCAGGCCGAGGCGCGGACGCCGGCTCTTGAATCTTCGCGCGACCACTGACAAGGTCACTTGACAACGCTGCGGCGTGGTGTAAAACATCCTTGTCAAACAGACGGGGTTGCTTGTCATGAATGCGACGGAGGTGCGCGTGTCCGAACGTCCCCTGGCCCGATACGGCCTTTTGATGGCGGTGTGCCTGGTCGCGGGCGGCATCGCCGGCGGCGTCTCGGCCGCCTTTGGTGAGGCGGCCGGTGTTGGCCCCGTCATCGTGGCCGGCTCCGTCGGCCTCGCCATGGCGGCTGGTCTGTGGCTGTGTGCCCGCTGGTGGCGGGCCCTCGACGAGGCCGCCCAGGAAGCCCACAAATGGGCCTGGTGGTGGGGCTCGACCTTTGGCCTTGCGATCGGCGGCGTCGCCCTGTTCACCCTCGCCTATGCGACGCCCGACACCCTGACGGCGGAGCCGAAGGATCTGCTGTTGGGCGGGGCGGGCCTTGTGGCGCTGGGGCAGACCGTCGGCTACGGCGTCGCCTGGGCCGTGTGGTGGCTGAAGCGGCGGTGACCTCATGAACAACCGTCTCAAGGTCCTGCGCGCCGAGCGCAACTGGAGCCAGGCCGATCTCGCCGCCGCTCTGGGTGTCTCGCGCCAGACCGTCAACGCGCTGGAGACGGGCCGCTACGACCCCTCCCTGCCGCTGGCCTTCAAGATCGCCCGCGTCTTCTCTCAACCCATCGAATCCATCTTCTCGGACACAGGAGCCTGATCATGATGTCCCAAGCCGAAGATCGCCGCCAATCCCTGCCCCAGAAGATCGGCATCGCCGTCGTTCTGGGCGGCCTCGGGGCCCTGACGGGTTACGGCATGGCCCAGATATTCAAGGACGACGGGGCCCCCTGGCCCGACGTCCTGGCGATGGCCATGGCCGTCGCCCTGATCGCCGTTGGCCTGCTGAGCGCCGCCGTCATGGCCACCCGGCCGTCGTCCGTGCCCAAGGGCTGCGGCATCCTGCAGGTCGTCGTCTTCCTGCTGGCCGGCGTGATGCTGCTGGCCCCGATGTATGCGCCGGCCCTGGCCACGCCCGACGTCGTCTTCGGCGGCATCGTGGTTCTGCTGGCCATCCAGACCGTCGCCAACGTGCTGTTGTGGCGGCGCGCCGACGAGATGCTGCGACAGGTGATGGCCGACACCTCGGTCATGGCCTTCTGGGCCCTGCAGACGGCTTTGTTCCTCTATGCCGCCGCCGAGCGACTGGGGTTGATCGAGACCATCAGCGGTTGGGGCCTGACCGGCATCCTGATGGCCGTCTACCTGCTCGCCTCCATCGTCGCCTCCGCGCGGCGCGGGATCACCTGACGCCTTCTGCCTTTCTTCTGTCCTCAATGCCTGCCTCCCTGATCGAAAGGATCGGATCGATGACGCTCGTCTCCCTGCTCAAGACCTCCGCAGCCCGCATCGGCCGCTCCGCCGCCGGCGTCGCCCTGGGCCTCGGCCTGACCACGGCCCTGCTCATATCGGCTCCCGCCGACGCTTTCGCCCAGTCCGCGCCGGCCGCCGTTCCGATGGCCCAGGGTGATGGCCCGGCGCTGTGGGTCGTCACCGACGCCGATTCGACCATCTACCTGTACGGCACCTTCCACCTGCTGCGTCCCACCACCGCCTGGGGCAGCGCCAAGGTCGACCGGGCGCTGGACAGCGCCTCAGAGGTCTGGTTCGAGGTCGAGGATCCGGACGATCAGGCCGCTATCGGTCCCATCGTCCAGCAACTCGGCATCTCGCCTGACCGCCCGCTTTCCAGCCTTCTGACGGCCGAGGAGTTCGCCACCCTCGACACCGCCGCCCGGGCCCTCGGGGCCAGCGGCGCCCAGTTGGACCCGCTCCGTCCTTGGTTCGCCTCGCTCCAGCTCACGGTCGCGGCCATCGTCAAGGCCGGCTTCGACCCCCAGGCCGGGGTGGATCGGACCCTGATGGCGCGGGCGCGGGCCGCGGGCAAGCCGGTCAAGGGGCTGGAGACCGTCGCGGATCAGATCGGCTTCCTCGCCAATCTGAGCGAGGAGACCCAGCTGGAGATGCTGAGGGCCTCGCTCGAGGACTTCGCGGAGGCCGAAACCCTGCTGGACGCCATGTCGACGGCCTGGGCCACGGGCGATGTGGAGGGCGTGAACCGCCTCGTGATCGCCGAGACCCGGGCCGAGAGCCCGGAGCTCTATGAGGCCATCTTCGTGCGCCGCAACCGGGACTGGGCGGATCAGATCCAGACCCTTCTGGCGGGGTCCGGCACGGTCTTCATCGCGGTCGGCGCGGGCCATCTCGCCGGCGACGAAAGCGTTCAGGAGATTCTGGAAGACCGTGGCGTCACGGTCACGCGGCAGTGATGAAAGGCGATACGAAGCCCCGCCAGGGTCGCCGCGCCGTCGCCGGGGCGACGGTCGCCATTGGCCTCGTCTGGCTGGCTGTCGTCGGACTGCATCTGTACTGGCGCAACTGGGAGGAAGCCGTGTTGTGGGCAGCCATCGCCGTCGCGACCATGGCCGCGACTTTCGCCGGGCTCCCGGGCTTTCGTCGCAAACACTGACGCCCGCGCCCGCAGCGATCGCGCCGCTCTCGGCCCCGGAGGGCGGCGCTTCGCGGCGTCTTCAGCCTGGAGCGGGCGGCGGGAATCGAACCCGCACGAAAAGCTTGGGAAGCTTTCAGGCTACCACTACATCACGCCCGCGGAAGCTGCGGCAACCTAGCGGAAAGTCGCCACGGCTCAAGTCCGGAGACGAACCGCGCGGCGAAAGTTCGTTCCGTCAGCACCCCGACAGACTGTCTTCAAACCGTCGTAAGTAACCCTCGCGAGTGGATCGAACGTTACTGCTCCGTCTTCGGATCGACTGTAACAAATCATCGGCTTTCTGTCATTCGACCATAACATTGACGCCCTAAAGCCAGCGGCGGGGTTGCTGGGACTGCGTCGTTCGGACGCGTGGCGATCCGAACATTCAACGCGAGGGTTCCCCGATGCTTCGACTGACCAAGGTTTTGCTGGCCGGTGCGGCCGTGATGGCGCTGACCGCCTGTGGCTCCGCTGAGGTGGCTTCGCCCGGCGAGGGCGATTTCGGCAATCCCGGCACCGGTGGCGGTGGCGGTGGCGGTGGCGGCACCACCCCGCTGCCCCCCGGCACCCCGGCCCCCGACTGCCCGGCCGGCCTTTCGAACGCCGGTCTGGTCGCCAACGGCACCCTGCGGGCCTGCCAGCTGCCGTCGGACATCATCGGCAACCTGACCCTGTCGGTTCGCGCCGGCACCATCTACGCCATCTCGGGCCGCACCCAGGTGGGCACCGACCGCGGTATCGAGACCGCCTCGACCACGGGCCAGCAGGGCGTCCTGACCATCGATCCGGGCGTGCGCATCTTCGCCTCGGGCGGTTCGGACTATCTGATCGTCAACCGCGGCTCGCAGATCTTCGCCGAAGGCACCGCGACCAACCCGATCATCTTCACCAGCCGCCAGAACGTCGAGGGAACGACCTCCCTGACGTCGCAGGGCCAGTGGGGCGGCCTCGTGCTCGCCGGCCGCGCGCCCCAGGCCAACTGCCAGCTGACCGCCCCGGTCACCTGCACCGGCCAGGTCGAAGGCACTTCGGCCTTCTACGGCGGCAACACCCCGACCGATAACTCGGGCCGCATCCGCTACGTCCAGATCAAGTTCTCGGGCTTCGAGATCTCGACGGGCAACGAGCTGCAGGGCCTGACCATGGCCGGCGTCGGCTCGGGCACCACCGTCGAGTTCGTCCAGATCCATAACTCGTCGGACGACGGCATCGAGATCTTCGGCGGCAACGTCAACCTGCGCCGCGTGGTGATCACGGGCGCCGACGACGACGGTCTGGACACCGACACCGGCTGGCGCGGCGGTGCCCAGTTCGGCATCGTGACCCAGCGCGCCCCGAACTCGACCAGCCGCTCGGCCGGTTTCGAGTTTTCGTCCGCACCGGCCGCGACCCCCTTGGCCTCGCGCTATGTGTCGCAGCCCAGGATCGCCAACTTCACCCTGGTCGGCCGCAACTCGCCGATCGACGCCCACACCGTCGCCCACTTCGACACCGGCACGGACGCGACGATCATCAACTCGGTCTTCACTGCCGCCCCCGGCTCGGTGGCCGGCTGTCTCGCGATCGCCGATGCCGACACCGCCACCAGCGGTGTGGTCTTCCAGTCGGTGTTCATGTCCTGCCCGATCTCCTACCGCCCGGCGAACGCGACCCTCTCGGCGGCCGCCTTCACCACGGCTCCCAGCACGGGCAACACGGCGGCCGGCACGAACACGATGACGGCTCCGGCGTCGGGTGCCACCCTGACCAACCAGGTCTTGACCTTCATCAACGGTGCCAACGAGAACGCCGTTACCCCGGTCAACGCTCCGGCGGTGTTCCCGTTCTTCACGGCGACGACCTATATCGGCGCTGTCCAGAACGCCGCCGATACCTGGTACGCCGGCTGGACCTGCGGCCTGTCGGGCAACACGACCTGCTGATGACGGAAGCGAGGCGGCGGTCCATCCGGATCGCCGCCGGTTTTCCCGCTTTCGTTTGAACCCCTTCAAGGCGCAGATCATGAAGACTCTTTCTCTGACCCTGACAGGGGTCCTCCTGGCCACCAGCGCGATCGTCGCGCCCGGCCTGGCCCACGCTCAGACCGCTCCGGTCGAGCAAACCCCGGCCGAACAGGCCCAGGACGAAGCCACCCAGGTCGACGAGATCGTGGTTCTCGGCCGCTTCATCCCGGAACCGAACCGGGAAAGCCCCGAGGTCGCCGCCTTCCTGACCTCGGAAGACCTGGAGCGCACCGGCGATTCCAGCGCCGCCGCCGCCCTGACCCGCGTCACGGGCCTCTCGGTGGTCGAAGGCCGCTTCGTCTATGTCCGCGGTCTGGGCGAGCGGTACTCCTCGGCCCTGCTGAACAACTCGCCGCTGCCGTCGCCCGAGCCGCTGCAGCGTGTCGTCCCGCTGGACCTGTTTCCCTCGTCGATCCTGGAAGGCGTGACCGTCCAGAAGACCTATTCCGTGAACTATCCCGGAGAGTTCGGTGGCGGCGTGATCGATCTGCAAACGATCGACGCGCCCAACGAACCCTTTTTCACCATCTCGGCCGGCCTCGGCTACGACACCGAGACCACCGGCCGTGAAGGCCTTATCTACTACGGCGGTCGCACCGACTTCCTCGGCTTCGATGACGACACCCGCGACGTTCCGGGTCCGCTGGGCCTGGCCTTCGCTTCGGGCAACCAGATACAGGTAGGTCCGAACTATACCAACGACGACCTGCGCCGCATCGGCCAGTCCCTTGTCAACGCCCCGCTGCGCCTGTTGCAGTCCGAAGAAATCCCGGTCGACGGCAGTCTCGAGATCTCGGGCGGCTTCTCCAACGAAACCCCGATCGGCACCCTCGGCGTCATCCTTGTCGCCGGCTACGACAACAGCTGGACGACCCGCCAGGGCTTCCAGGAAGAGGCGCAGTTCTCGGGCTCCGACATCGTCGCCTCGACCAGCTACGCCTTCGATTCGACCCAGAACGACGTGCAGCTGAACCTGCTCGGCGGTCTATCGTTGTCGGGCCTGGACCACGAGGTCAAATGGACGAACTTCTACGTCCGCAACACGACCAAGGAGGCCCGTTCGCGGGTCGGGCCGGACTTCGACGCCGGCGGGTCGATCCTGCGCGACGACTACACCGAGTGGTTCGTGCGGCAGCTGTTCTCCAGCCAGCTGGCCGGCGAGCACGAGTTCCTGGACGGTGCCTTCGAGATCGACTGGCGCGCCAACTATTCGACCACTTCGCGCGACGCGCCGTACGAGAGCCGCTTTGGCTATGGCCAGAACGCGGCGGGCGATTTCGTTCACGACATCGAGCGCAATCTGATCTCGTTCAGCGAACTGAACGACGACGTCTATTCGGGCGGGGCGGACTTCGCCTACACCCTGCCGCTGTCGGACTTCCGCGAGGCCAAGTTCTCGGCGGGTTTCGCCCTGTATGAGAACACCCGCGATTCCCTGCGCCGCGACCTGCGCTTCATCTCGCCGGCCGGTCTGACCACCGACCAGACCGAGAGCCGCGTCGACTTCCTGTTCTCGGACTTCAACATCAACGACACGGTCCTGCAGATCAACGAGATCACCGGATCGAACGGCGCGGCCGCCTATGACGCCGAGCTGACGGTCAACGCCGTCTATGGTCAGATCGAGGCCGAGATCATCCCCCTGGTGAACGCCACGGTCGGCGTCCGCTTCGAGGACGGCGAGCAGTCGGTCACGCCGCGCGACCTGTTCGGCGGCACAGCCACCTTCCAATCGACCCGGATCGAGGAGCAGTACTATCTGCCCGCCGGAACGGTGACCTGGAACTTCGCTGAGGACATGCAACTGCGCCTCGCCGCCTCCCAGACCATCGGTCGTCCGCAGTTCCGCGAGCTGGCCCCGCAGTCCTATACGGACCCGGAAAGCGACCGGACCTTCATCGGCAACCCCTTCCTGGTCGATACCGAGATCCTGAACCTGGACGCCCGGTGGGAGTGGTATTTCGCCCGCCAGCAGTTCATCACGGCCGGCGTCTTCTACAAGGATCTGGACAAGCCGGTCGAGGCGGTGATCGTCGACGTCGGAAACCAACGCCAGCAGTCGTTCCTGAACGCGCCCCAGGCGACGATCATCGGGGCCGAGATCGAGGGCAAGAAATACTTCGAGTTCCCCGACAACGGCATGAGCTTCATCGCCAACAAGCGGTGGCTGGTCCAGGCCAACTACACCTATTCCGACTCCGAAGTGACGGTCGACGCGGGTGACACCGTGCTGACCTTGGGGGGCGCGGGCACGCCGGAAAGCGCCGCCTTCTTCATCGCCGACGGCAGCCGCCTGCAAGGCCAGTCCGAGCACGTCGCCAACCTGCAGCTGGGTTGGGAAGACGACACGGCCCGGTCGCAGGCGACCATCATCGTCAACTACGTCTCCGAGCGGATCACCGCGCGCGGAGCCGGCGTCGGCGGCAGCCGCGAGCCTGACTTCATCCAGGAGCCGGGTGTGTTCCTGGACTTCGTCTACCGCAAGGACTTCACGGCGATGGGCCGCGACCTGGGCTTCGCCCTGGAGCTGCGCAACCTCCTCGGCACCGAGTTCGACGAGTTCCAGGAACTGGGCAACAAGATCCGCATCAACAACTACGATCTGGGCTCCAGCGCCTCGATCAGCCTGACGGCGCGGTTCTAGATTTCGATCAAACCTCCTCGACTTGACGGCCGCTCCGGTGACGGAGCGGCCGTTTTCGTCTGGGCTAGTCCGCCCGGTAGACCACCGCGCCGTCGACGACGGTCAGCACCGCCTTGCCGCCCGGGATATCCGCCTCGGGCACGGACATCAGGTCGATGTCGAAGGCGGTGAAGTCAGCGCGCTTGCCGACCTCGATGGTGCCGAGCTCGTCTTCACGGAACGAGGCGTAGGCGGGCCACTGTGTGAACATCTTCAGCGCCGTGGCGCGGTCCACGGCTTCGTTCGAGCGCCAGTCGGGCCCCTGGAACCCCTCGAGGTCGCGCCGCGCGACGGCGGCGTAGAACTCGATCAGGGGATCGCCGCGCTCGACCGGCGCGTCGGAGCCGCCGACGACGATGACGCCGCGGTCGACGAGGCTGTGCCAGGCATAGGCGCCGTCCAGACGGGCGTCGCCCAGCCGGGCCGGCGCGAAGTGGAAGTCGCCGATGGCGTGGCTGGGCTGCATCGAGGCGATGATCGGCAGATCCTCGAACCAGTGATAATCCGAGGGGCGCAGGATCTGAGCGTGCTCGATGCGCCAGCGCACGTCCTCGCCGTTCGGACGTTCGGACGGGGGCACATTGGCCAGGGCGGCGGCATACCACTCGGCCACCTCGGTATTGCCCCGATCGCCGATGGCATGGGTGGCCAGCTGGATGCCGGCGCGCAGAGCCTGTTCGTAGAGGGGAATCTGCTGCTCGGCCGTGACCTGCATCAGGCCCGAGGTCTCGGGCGCATCGGAATAGGGCTGATGCAGGGCCGCGCCACGCGAGCCCAGGGCCCCGTCGGCGTAGAACTTCACCGCCCGGGTGATGATCCGGCCGTCTGCGGCATAGCGGGCACCGTCCTCGAACAGCGCGGCCGCGCCGTCCGGGGTGACGCTGTTGTAGACCCGCAACGGCGCCTCGCCGGCCTCGGCCATGGCTTCGAGCAGGGGGACGTCGCCCCAGGGCACGCTCATGGAATGGACGCCCGTCCACCCGTAGCGGGCCTCGACGGCGAAGCCCGCGCGATAGGCGGCGCGGGTGGCCTCCGGGTCGGCCTGGGGCTGCAGGGGGGCCAACAGCTGTTCGGCGGCGTCGACGAACAGACCGGTGGGGGCGCCGTCGGGACCTTTCAGGATCTCTCCGCCGAACGGGGCCTGGGTCGAGGCGTCGATGCCCAGCCGGGCGAGGGCGGCCGAGGAGGCCACGGTGGCATGGCCGTCGGCGCGCTGCAGCAGGACGAGGCGGCCGGGCGCGGCGGCGTCCAGATCGGCCGAGGTCAGGAAGCGGGCGCCGTTCTCGCTCTCGGGCCAGCGGGTCTCGATCCAGCCGCGCCCGATGATGACGCCCTCGGGGTTGGCCTCGGCCCAGGCGGTAAGCCGGGCCATGGCCTCGACGAGGGACGCCGAACCCTCGAGGTTCAGCGTCAGCTCGCGCCAGCCGATGCCGTCCAGATGGGCGTGGCCGTCGGTGAAGCCGGGAAACAGGGTCGCGCCGCCGAGGTCGACGACGGCGAGCCCCTCGGTCGAGGGCGCGCCGGCGGCGGTGCCGACATAGGCGATGCGGCCGTCGCGGGCGATGACGACCTCGGCCGGGACCGCCCCGTCCACGCCGGTGTGGATCGTCCCACCCCGGATCAGCAGGTCCTGGGCCGCGGCGGGAAGCGCGAGGGCGGCGAAGGCGACGGCGAGGATGGCGCGGGTCATGGACAGGTCCGGATGCGGTGGGAACGGAGGGCGAGTTGCGGCGCTCCGTGCCGCGACGTCAAGGCGACGCCGGCGCGCGGGGGGGCGGAAGTCGAGGGTCGAGGTGGGCACCTCTCCCTCCCCGGAACGGGGAGGGTGGTCGACGCGAAGCGGAGACCGGGTGGGCGCGGCCGGTGCTTGAGCGCCGACATCGCGTGTGGACCCCGGCGCCGCCCCCACCCGGCGCTTCGCCTCTGCCTTCCCCCAAGGGGGAGGGAGAAGCCTCGGCCACGCGTCATCGCTCTTCCGCTGCGAACGGGATGGGAAGGGCGGGCGGAGCAGCCGGGCCTTCGCCCGGAGACCGTAAGAGAGTGTGTTTCGGCAAAGACTGACTGCTCCGCGCGGCTGGTCTGAACGGAAGCGGACGGCCCCGCGTCGCTCGAAGCCGACTGACCGGGGACCAACGGCCCTGTTAGAGCCTTGCCGCTACTGACGCCTCCGGCGGGAAGGTCGGCGTCCTTGCGAGAGCCGATCCCCTGAACGCGACGAGTCTTCTGCTCGCCGCCTTATCGCCGCGCGATCCGGAGATCGCGCGAGCCACTCCTTCGGCCCGGGACGCCGGATGACCGCTCTTCACGGCCTCCGGTCGTTGGACTTCGGGAGCCCCCGCTCCAACCGCTTCCGCCGCGACAAGCTCGCAAGGCCTTGCGCCCTTCCCAGGCGACGGAACCGAGGGGGAGGGTAGCACGCGCGTCAATGCGGGCGCGTTCGCGAGGGTTCGGATAGAAAGGGCGTTGTCTTTGCTCGCTAATTTCGGCCGTCGTTGGATGATTGAGAAAAACAGCGCGCGATGATCCTTCTCCCCCTGCGGGAGAAGGTGGCCGAGCGAAGCGAGGTCGGATGAGGGGTGACAGGCAACGATGCGGGTGAGCCATCGATCGCCCCGCACATTTCTCTGACCGAGTTTCACCCCTCATCCGTCAGCCTTCGGCTGCCACCCCTCCTCGGATCGCATGCGATCCTCGTCGACCCGCAAGGGGAGAAGGAACACAGGCCGAGCCGGCGAGAGGGAAACCCCTCACCCTTTCGCGTCTCCAATCGCTGCGCTCTTGGACGCTCAAGTCCTCTCCCTGTGGGAGAGGGGGTGTCTTGTGCGCTATATCCACCCCATGCCCGCGCCCCGGATCTTCATCGACGCCGACGCCTGTCCCGTGAAGGACGAGGTCTATCGCGTGGCGGCGCGCTACGGGCTGCATGTGTTCGTGGTGTCGAACGGGTGGATCAACACCCTGCGCCAGCCCTGGATCGAACAGGTGGTGGTGGACGCGGGGCCCGACGTCGCCGACGACTGGATCGCCGAGCGGGCGGGGCCAGGCGACATCGTCGTCACCGCCGATATTCCTCTGGCGGACCGCTGCCTGAAGGCCGGGGCCCAGGCGCTGAAATCCAACGGCCAGGCCTTCAGCCCGGATTCGATCGGCTCCGCCCTCGCCGGGCGGATGGTGGGCGAGCACCTGAGGTCCATCGGGGTGGCGACGTCGGGGCCGCCGCCGTTCGGCGCCAAGGACCGCTCGGCCTTTCTGCAGGCGCTGGACACGGCCGTGGTGCGGGCCAGGCGGGTCGTCGGATGACCGTCATTCCAGAGAACGAACTGGAGTTCCGGTTTTTCCGGGCGGGCGGGCCGGGCGGTCAGAACGTCAACAAGGTGTCGACGGCGGTGCAGTTGCGGTTCGACGCGCGCAATTCGCCCAGCCTGACCGAGGCGGTGCGCGAGCGGCTGATGAAGGCGGCGGGCAGCCGGCTGACGCTGGACGGCGTGATCCTGATCACCGCCGTGCGGTTCCGGACCCAGGAGCGGAACCGCGCGGACGCGCTGGAGCGGTTGCAGGGCCTGATCGACAAGGCCTCGGTCGCCCCGGTCCGTCGGATCGCGACCCGACCGACGCGGGCGTCCAAGGAACGGCGGCTGCAGGCCAAGTCGGGCCGGTCGAACGTCAAGGCCAACCGGGGGCGGCCGGACCTGGACTAGCGGTCGTCTGCGGCCGGTTCGGCGGCTTCGGCTTCGGCTTCGGTTTCCGGCTCGGCCTCGACCTCCGGCTCCGACGAGACCGGGGGCGCGGGTCGGAACAGCAGGGCGGAGATGCGGCCGTCCTCGTTGAGGCCGATGACCCACTGGGTCTCGGCGTTGTCGAAGGTAACCAGGAACTGGTTGGCGCCGTTGACGATCCCTTGTGGCGCGATCGGGCCGAGGGCGCCGAAGCCCTGGACCACCGAGCGCAGTTGAGGAAGCTGGGGCGTCAGCCGTCCGGCGAGGGCGGGAGTGAACAGGTCCGCCTCGATCCGTCCGGCGGCGAGGTCGGCGATGACGGCGCGCAGCAGACCCTCGGCGACGTCGGCCTCGGTCACCTGTCCGGCGCTGGGCATGGCGACGGGGGCGGGCCGGGGCGCGGTGCGGGCGACGGGCGAATCGAAGCTGTTGGGCAGGGTGGCCGCCGCGGTCGGGGTGGAGGACGGCGCCGGGGCGAGCGACCGGGTCTGGGGCGACTGAACAGGAGCCGCCGTCTGGGCCAGGGCCGGGGCGGTCAAGGCGAGGAGGGAGGCGGTGAGGAGGGTGGTCGCTTTGAGAGAGGGGCGGATCATCAGGCGTTTCCTTTTCGGATCAGCCCAGACTCCCGGGCCAAAGCGACAGAACGAGGGCGGCCGTCGAAAGCGCCACCGCGACACCCACGCCAACCCCCAGCCAGCGGGACGGTTGCACCCGCTCGACCACCACCGTCTGGATCGCGGGCGGGTCCTGGACCAGCCGCGAGATCGCGCGAGCGGCGGCGAGGCCCTCCTTGAGCGCGTCGCGGACCTGGGCCCGGGGACCGAGCTCGCGCATGATCCAGCGTTCGACCACCGGCTGGGCGGCGGACCACAGATCGTGATCGGGGTTGAGGCGACGGGCGACGCCCTCGACCGAGACCATGGTCTTCTGCAGCAGGATCAGCTCGGGCCGCAGGTGCATGTCGAACAGGGCGGTGATCTCGAACAGCTGGCCCAGCAGCCGGCCCATCGACACCTGCGACGCCGCGCGGCCGATGACGGGTTCGCCGACGGCGCGAAGGGCCTGGGCGAAGGCCTCGACCGAGTGGTGCGGCGGGACGTAGCCGGCCTCGAAATGCACGCGGGCGATGCGCGGATAGTCGCGGGTCAGGAAGCCCCACAGGATTTCGGCGAGATAGCGCCGCTCCGCCGGACCCAGGCGACCGACGATGCCGAAGTCGATGGCGGTCAGTTCGGCCGGGGCATGGGCGAACAGGTTTCCTTCGTGCAGGTCGGCGTGGAAGGTGCCGTAATCCAGCGCCTGGACCAGGAAGGCGCGCACGACGTTGTCGGCCAGGGCGTCGATGTCCATGCCCGGCTGGCGGATGGCCTCGGGGTCGGTCATGGGCAGGCCGGTGGCCCATTCCAGCGTCAGGACGCGCTTTCCGACACCGTCCCAGACGACCTTGGGGGCCGACATATGGGCTCCGTCGGCGCGGGCCTTTTCCATGATGTCGTGAAGCTCGGAGGCGGCGGCGGCCTCCAGCCGCATGTCCAGCTCCAGATACATGGAGCGGGCGACGGTCTCGACGAAGGCGCGGGGTTCCAGCCGCCGCGCGGCGGGGACCAGGCGGTCGACCAGACCGGCGGCGAGACGCATGGCGTCCAGGCCCGTGACGACGCGGCGTTCGACGCCCGGGCGCAGGACCTTGACCGCGACCTTCCTGCCATCGGGCAGCCAGGCCGGGTGGGCCTGGGCGAGCGAGGCCGCGCCCACCGGATCGCCGAAGTCGAGGAACAGGCTGTCGACCGGGCGGCCGATCGAACGCTCGATCTCGCGCCGGGCCTGGTCGGTGGGGAAGGGCGGCAGGCTGTCCTTGAGCCGGCCCAGGTCGCGGGCGAACTCGATGCCGAAGATGTCGGCCCGGGTGGCCATGACCTGGCCCAGCTTGATGGCGACAGGGCCCAGGGTCTCGAAGGCGCGACCCAGGCGCTGGCCGGGGCGGCCGTTGCGCCCGTCCTTGCCCGCGAACAGGTGGACGAACCCCGCGATGGGCCGGAACCAGGCGGGCAGGAGGGGGGTGATCTCGCGTGGCAGCAGGGCGTCGTGACGCGCCAGGGCCCCGCCCCAGCGGATCAGCCGAACCGTCGCGCCGATGGGATCGCGCACGGGCACGGTCGGCGGGGCGGCGGGAGCGACCCGGTATGACGGGTTCAAGCTCAGACCGCCCACCCGAAATGGATCGCCGCGACCCCGCCCGACAGGTTGGTCACGGCGACGCGGCTGAAGCCGGCGTCCTCGATCATGGCCTTGAAGGTGGACTGGTCGGGGAAGCGGCGGATGCTCTCGACCAGATACTGATAGCTGTCGCGGTCCTTGGCGACCCAGCCGCCGATGCGGGGAATGGCGTGGAAGGACCAGGCGTCATAGGCGGCGCGGATCGCCTCGGCCGTGGGGCGCGAGAACTCCAGGCAGAGGAAGCGGCCGCCGGGCTTGAGCACGCGGCGGGCCTCCTTCAGCGCCACAGCGATGTCGGCGACGTTGCGGATGCCGAAGCTGATCGAATAGGCGTCGACCGAGGCGTCGGGGATGGGCAGGGCCATGGCGTCGCCGACGGTCCAGACCATCTCGGGCTCGCCCCCCTTGGCCACGCCCGCCAGGATCATCTCGGCGTTGTAGTCCAGCACGATGACGGAGGCGTCCGATCCGCCGCGCCGTTCCTGGGCGCGCCGGGCCATCCTGGAATAGCGCCGGGCCATGTCGCCAGTGCCGCCGGCGACATCGAGGATGGTCTCGCCCGGGCGGGGGTTGAGTTTTGCGGCCGCCGCGTCCTTCCACAGCCGGTGGACGCCGCCGCTCATGAGGTCGTTCATCAGGTCGTAGCTGGAGGCCACGCTGTCGAACACGCCTCGCACCATGCGCACCTTCTCGCGCGCATCGACGTCGCGAAAGCCGAAGGAAGAGGTCGGGCCGGTCTCGGTCATGGTCGGGGTCTAGCGGGTCGGCGGGCCTTCGTCATCCGCCCGCGTGGCCGCAGGGCCCGCCTGGGCTCACGCCGCCTTGGGCACCGGCAGGCGCAGGTCCTTCATGACGCCGCGAATGGCCATGTAGCAGCCGCAGGCGTGGTCCTCGAGCGCCGGACGGTCCAGCACCTCGACCCAGCCTCGGCCGCGCCGGATCAGGCCCTTGTCGACCAGCTGGGACCCGACCTCGGACACGGTGGCGCGGCGCACGCCCAGCATGCCGGCGATGTCGGCCTGGGTCAGGTCGAACCGGTCGCCCTCGGCGCGGTCGTGAAGGGTCAGGAGCCAGCGGGCCAGACGCTCGTCCAGCCGGTGCTGGGCATTGCAGGCGGCGGTCTGCTGGACCTGGGCGAACAGGCTCTCGGTATAGCGCGACAGGGCGTTCCTGAGGGTGTCGCTCTCGCTCAGGGCCTGGGAGAAGACCTCGGCCGGGCAGCAGGCGGCGGCCCCCTCGATCTGGGCGATGGCGCGGCTGGAGGCGCGGCCGTTCATGGGGCCGCAGGTCACGCCGACCAGGCCTTCGCGGCCGATGGCGGCGGTCTCGATCAGCCGGTCCTCGGGCAGGACGGTCATCAGCGACACGACGCCGGTCAGGGGGAACCAGACCTCGTCCACCTCCTCGCCCGCGTCGTACAGCATCTGGCCCTGGGCGAAGGGCTTTTCGCCGAGATGAGGCTCGAGCCGTTGACGGTCGGCGTCGGCGAGCGAGGCGATCCACAGATTGTCCACGACGAGGCTCCGATCTGAACAATGGCGACGCTTCCCAACGCCCAGCTTGGCCGCGCGTTCCCGGACGCGGGTTCGACCCCGGGCGCTTGCCCGGCCGGGGGCGGCGGTCTAGGCCAGCGGGATGACCCGTCCCACCATCGAACCCGCCGCCGCCGCCGCCGATCTGACCGCCTGGGCCGTCGCGCCCGGCGACCGCCCGGCCCTCCATCGCGCCCTGACGTTCAAGGATTTCAACGCCGCCTTCGGCTTCATGACCCGCGTCGCCATCAAGGCCGAGACCATGGATCACCATCCGGAATGGTCCAATGTCTACAACCGGGTCGAGGTGCTGCTGACGACCCACGACGCGGGCGGGGTGACCGAGCTGGACACGACGCTGGCGCGCTTCATCGACGAGGCCGCCGCCGGCCTGGGAGGACACTGACATGACCGGACGCGTCGCGGGCAAGACCGCCCTGATCACGGGGGCCGCGGGCGGACTGGGCGAGGCCATGGCGCGGATGCTGGTGCGTGAGGGCGCCAGGGTCGCCCTGACCGACATCGACGGTCCCCGCGCCGAGGCACTGGCCGCCGCGATCAACGCCGAGACGCCGGGCTCGGCCTTCGCCTGGCAGCACGACGTGGCCGACGAGGCGCGCTGGGCGGCCGTGGTCGCCGAGGCCGTGGCGGCGATGGGATCGCTGTCGATCCTGATCAACAACGCCGGCGTCGGCGGGCCCCTTGCCTTCGTCGAACAGGACACGGTCGAGAACTGGCAGCGTCAGTTCGACATCAATCTGAAGTCCGTGATGCTGGGCAGCAAGTACGCCATGCCACATCTGCGGGCGGCGGCGCCGGCCTCGATCGTGAACATCTCGTCGATCGCCGGGCTGGCGGCCGGGCCCGGCATGGGGGCCTACAACGCCACCAAGGCGGCGGTGTGGATGTACACCAAGACCCTGGCTCTGGAGGCCGCCAAGAAAGATTGGAACGTGCGCTGCAACTCGGTGCATCCGGTCTTCATCAAGACGCCGATCCTGGACCCGTTCGTGGCCATGGCGGGCGGGGACGAGGCGACGGCGCACCAGAAGCTGGCGCGGGGCATCCCGTTGAAGCGGATCGGCGAGCCGGACGACGTGGCCTACTGCGTGGTCTATCTGGCGTCGGACGAATCGAAGTTCGTGACCGGGTCGGAGTTCAAGATCGACGGCGGCATGACGGCGCAGTAGGCCTCCCTCTCCCGCTGGGAGAGGGATCAGGGGACCAAATCCGCGGGCAGGATCTGGCTCGACAACAGCGTCTCCATCCCCTGCCAGCGGTCGGGCCCCTGACGTTCGACCCAGGCCTGAACCACATCGCGGCCGAGTCCATAGTTGATGATGTAGCTTCGGTAGGTGTCGATGAAGCGCACGCGCTGGGCCGCGCGCTCGGGCGTGGTCAGCATGTACCGGGACAGCAGGCGGGTCGCCTCCGCCCGGTCGATGCGCCCGGCCAGATAGGCGTCGGCGACCGTGTATTCGGCGCGGCCCAGGCGGCGAACGAGCGCATTGAGCTCGGCCTTCTGCGCGACCGGAGCCCCGGTCAGCCCCGCGAGCGGCAAGAGGACGTCGCGCTCGAACACCGCCGCCTCGTCGTCCGTGAAGGCCAGGTCGATGCCGTAGTTGGCGCTGCCCTCTGCGACGAAGGACGTGGGCGAATAGAGCGGATAGACGCTCATCTCGACCCAGCCGCGTTCCACGACGAAGGCCTGTTCCAGAAGGGCGTTGTAGACGTGGTGGCCGGGGTAGCCTTCGTGACAGCCCAGGTCGACGGCGCGGTCGGTGAAGATCGGCTGGTCGGTGTTGATCTCGATCCGGCTCGCGGCGTCGCCCTGATAGTAGTTGTAGCCCGACCAGGGCTTGTCGGTGACGAAGGCCAGGGTGAACCGCTCGTTCGCGGGCAGGGCGATGTGGCGGACGGTGCGGGCGCGGCATTCGGCGATCGAGGCGTTGAACACGGTCTGGAGCCGGTCGGTCGGAATCTGGAATCCGCCCCGGAAGGCGGCGACCCGGGCGGCGAGGGGACCTTCGCCGGGCACGAGCCGGTCGATCTCGGCCAGGATGGGGTCATAGGCCGACAGGGGCAGGATTTCTGGCCGAACGCCGAACAGGGCCTCGGCCTCGTCTGCGAAACTCATCCGCTCGCCGCCGATCATGCGAAGCCGCGCCGACGCCGCCGAGACATGGGCCAGCAGATAGGCCTTTCGCTGGACCACGGCGGGATCGGCACCCGTGGTCGAGACCGCATTCAGACGCTGGGTCAGGGAGGCCGCGCCCTGGATCAGGGCGGGCGCCTCACGCGGGTTGGCCTCGGCCGCCGCCGCCCACTCGGGCGGGCCGTAGTAGGCGTCGACATAGCCTGGCTCTCGCTCGCCGATCTCCAGGATCAGGGCGACATAGTCACGGGCGATGGCGTCCAGGCTGTCGCCGGACGGGTCGGGCCGCCCGGCGGGCATGGTGGCGCAGGCCCCCAGCAGAAGCAGAAATCCCAGCACCAGTGCGCGCATGGCGTCGTCTCCCTCTTGAGCGTCGGCGGGACGCTAGAGCGTCTTCGACGGGTTTGGAATGACGGCGCGGGCCGGACCGCCTGGACCGCATTCGGGATTGAGGCTCGCCGTCCGCTGCTGTATGGCCCTTCGTCCGGTCGTCAACCGACCGCGCGGATGCACCCGTAGCTCAGCTGGATAGAGTACTGCCCTCCGAAGGCAGGGGTCAGAGGTTCGAATCCTCTCGGGTGCGCCATTTTCCTAGCGAAGGCTCTGTCGGCGATCCGCCCGGCCCTTCCGACGCGTCGATCAGGAGAGGGCGAGTTTCGCCGAAGCGATCACCAGAACGACGCCCAGAGCCTGGAGAAGCCGCCTCGGCTCCAGCCTGGCGACGCCGACCCGCGTCCCCACGAGGGCACCGAGGATGACGGCGCCGATGAAGACCGGGAGTTCGGGCGGCAGACGGCCTACGCTCGACAGGTTGCCCAGCAGGCCGGAGATCGAGACGCACAGGATGAAGGCGGCCGAGACGCCCGAGGTCTTGCGCGCGCCTTCCCAGCCGAGGAACAGGATGAGGGGGCTGAGGAAGATGCCTCCGCCCGTTCCGGTGAGGCCCGACAGGGTGCCGATGGCCGCCCCTGACGCGAGCGCGATCCACAGGCGCGGCGGCTGAGGGTTCTGGAGCGCCTTGATGTCCCTGGGCCAGAGCAGTCGGACCGCGGCGATCAGCAGGACCGCCGCGACGGCCGGTCGATAGACGTCGCCGGGCAGTTGCAGCTGACCGGCGATGAAGGCGGCGGGCACGGCGCCGACGACGAAGGGGATCAGGAGCCGACCGTTGAACTGTCCCGCGCGGACGAAGCGATAGGTCGCCAGGCTGGCCACGACGATGTTCAGGACGAGCGCCGTCGGCCGCATCACTTCGGGCTCCACCGCGAAGATGGCCATGATCGCCAGATAGGCCGAGGCGCCGGCATGGCCGACCGAGGTGTAGAGCATCGCGCCCAGGCCCATCAGCAGGGCCATGAAGATCAGTGCGGTCAGGTCCATCGGCGGGGTTCCGGACGCTTCAGCCCTCGCCGCGACTCGGTCGGCCGTCGAGGGCGGAGAGTTGGGCGAGGGTCGGGGCGGCGGCGGCGTCGAGGGTCGTGCGGAGGTCCTCGTAGGCCGCCAGAAGGGCCTCGCCGCGCGGGGTCAGGCGCGAGCCGCCGCCGCGCGTGCCGCCGCGCTCGGTCTCGACGGCCGGGGCGTCGGTCAGGGCGTTGATCGCCTCCATCAGGGTCCAGGCGCGGCGGTAGGACATGCCCATGCAGCGCGCGGCCTCGCTGAGCGAGCCGGTGTCGCGAATCAGGGCCAGGAGCCGGGCCTTGCCGGGGCCGAGGCGGCCCTCGCCGATGCGGACCTGGAACCACAGGCGGGGCGGGTCGGCGTTCATGGCCGGGCATCGAAGGCGGCGGCCGTAACCCCAGGCGCGTGGCGGGCGATATCGGCAGAAATGGCTTTCGTCCCCCCGCCCGAGCGTTATGCTCAACTGAACATGACGACCGCGCCCGCGTCCAGTCCCGCCGCCGAACCGCTGGTCGATCCCCTCGGCCGGGTCATTCGCTATGTGCGGATTTCGGTTACCGACCGCTGCGACCTGCGCTGCACCTACTGCATGGCCGAGCGGCAGACGTTTCTGCCGAAGGACGCGCTGCTGTCGATCGAGGACCTGGACCGGCTGGCCTCGGTGTTCGTCGGGCTGGGCGCGCGGCGTCTCCGACTGACGGGGGGCGAGCCGCTGGTGCGGAAGGGCTTCATGGATCTGGTGGCGCGGCTATCGCGGCATCTGGCCTCAGGCGCGCTGGACGAGCTGACCTTGACCACCAACGGGACGCGGCTTGCGGAGCATGCCGAGGCGCTGGCCGGACATGGCGTGCGGCGGGTGAACGTGTCGCTGGATACGCTCGAGCCCGAGACCTATCGGCGGTTGACGCGGGGCGGGGACGTGAGCCGCGCGCTGGAGGGCATCGCGGCGGCCAAGGCGGCGGGGCTGGCGGTCAAGATCAACGCCGTGGCCCTGGCGCGGGACAATGCGGCGGACCTGCCCGGTCTGATCGAATGGGCGCATGGCGAGGGCCACGAGATCAGCCTGATCGAGGCCATGCCGATGGGCGAGATCGGGGCGGACCGCGAGGGGCAGTTCCTGTCGCTGGGGCAGGTGCGGCGGGGGCTGGAGGATCGCTGGACCCTGACGCCGACGATCAAGCGCACGGGCGGGCCGGCGCGCTATGTGCGGGTCGAGGAGACCGGCGGGACGCTGGGCTTCATCACGCCGATGACCCACAATTTCTGCGGCGACTGCAACCGGGTGCGGATGACCTGCACCGGGCGGCTGTACCTGTGCCTGGGTCAGGACGACCACGCCGATCTGGCGGGGGCCCTGGCCGAGGGCGGCGAGGCAGCGGTCGAGGCGGCGATCCGGGCGGCGGTGGCGCGGAAGCCGGGGGCCCATGACTTCCGCATCGGACAGGACGCGGCGCCCGCCGTGGCGCGGCCCATGTCGCTGACGGGGGGCTGAGCGGTGGCGCGCGTGCTGCTGTTCGGTGCCTTCGCCGATGTCGCCGGATGGCGCGAGCGGGAGGTCGAGGGTGGCTCGACCGAGGCGCTGGTCGCGGTGCTGTCCGAGCATGAAGGCCTGGCCGAGCGGCTGGCGCGGCCCGGGCGGATGACCGTGGTCAACCGGGTGGTGGTGCGCGGGGACGTCGCTGTGACGGCCGAGGACGAGGTGGCCTTCGCGCCGCCGGTGTCGGGGGGCTGACGGAGTGGCGACGCTGGTCGAGGGAGCGATCGATGCGGGGGCGCTGCTAGCGGATTTCTGCGCGGGACGGGCGGACGTGGGGGCTGTGGTCAGCTTCACAGGTCTGTGCCGGGCCGCGACGGACGGGCGGGCGGTCGAGACCCTGACGCTGGACGCCTGGCGCGGCTTCACCGAAGAGGCGATGACGGCGCTGGAGGACGAGGCTCGGGCGCGGTTCGAACTGCTGGACCTGATGGCGGTACACCGGTGGGGCGAGGTGCGGCCGGGCGAGGCGATCGTGTTCGTGGCGGCGGCGGCGGCGCATCGGCGCACGGCCTTCGACGCGGCGGACTATCTGATGGATCAGCTGAAGACGCGCGCCCCCCTGTGGAAGCGCGAGGACGGGCCGGACGGGCGGCGCTGGATCGAGGCGCGGGCCTCGGATCACGCCGATGCCGCGCGGTGGAATACGGAGACGAACGGATGAGCGACCTCGATACCCTGCCCGCGCCGGGCGGCAGGCTGCTGACCGACCAGCCGGTGACGCCGGTGCGCATCGCGGTGCTGACCGTGTCGGACACGCGCGACGATGAGACAGACACCTCCGGCGCCATCCTGGCGCAGAGGGTGGCGGCGGCGGGGCACGGGCTGGCGGGCAAGGCCATCGTGGCCGACGACGTCGAGGCCATCCGGGCGGCGGTCCAAGGCTGGGTCGAGGCGGGCGAGGTCGATGCCATCGTGACGACCGGCGGGACCGGCCTGACCGGGCGGGACGTGACGCCCGAGGCGCTGGAGCCCCTGTTCGACAAGCGGATCGAGGGGTTCTCGGTGGTCTTCCACGCCGTCAGCTATCAGACCATCGGCCTATCGACGCTTCAGTCGCGGGCCACGGCGGGGATCATCGGGGGCGTCTTCGTCTTCTGTCTTCCAGGATCGAACGGGGCGGTGCGCGACGGCTGGGACAAGGTGATCCGATGGCAGCTCGACAGCCGGCACCGGCCCTGCAACCTGGTCGAGATCATGCCGCGCCTGATGGAGACCTGACCATGTCCTCCGACCTGACCCACATCGACGCGGACGGCCGGGCGCGGATGGTCGATGTGTCGACCAAGGCCGAGACGGCGCGAGAGGCGCGGGCCGAGGGGCGGATCGTCATGGCGGCCGAGACCCTGGCCCTGGCCCTGTCGGTGGGGAACAAGAAGGGCGACGTGCGGGCGGTGGCGGAGATCGCCGGCGTCATGGCGGCCAAGAAGACGGCGGACCTGATCCCCCTGTGCCACCCCTTGCCGCTTGACGCGGCGGTGGTGTCGGTCGAGCCCAGTGCGGATGGAAGCGGGCTGACGGTCAGCGCGGTGACGCGGACCACGGGCCGGACGGGGGTCGAGATGGAGGCTCTGACGGCCGTGTCGGTGGCCCTGCTGACCCTCTACGACATGCTGAAGGCGGTGGACCGGGGGATGACGATCGAGGGCGTGCGGCTGGTGGCCAAGTCCGGCGGGACGTCCGGCGACTGGGTCCGGTCGGCATGAGTTTACAAACCGTCGAGGCGGCGCGCGCGGCGCTGCTGGAGGGCGTCGGGTCGCCGGGGGGCGAGGCGGTCGGGCTGGACGCAGCCGACGGGCGCTGGCTGGCGGAACCGGTGGTGGCGACGCGGGATCAGCCGCCGTTCGACGCCTCGGCCATGGACGGCTGGGCCGTGCGGACGGCGGACCTCGGCGCGGAGCCGCTGCGGATCGTTGGAGAGAGCGCGGCCGGGGCCGGTTTCGCCGGGTCTCTGGGGCCGGGCGAGACCGTCCGCATCTTCACCGGCGCGCCCCTGCCGGTCGGGGCGGACCGGGTGGTGATCCAGGAAGAGGCACGGGCGGCGGGGGACGGCCTGACGGTTCTCGCGCCCGCCGACGCCCCGGCCTGGGTCCGGAAGCAGGGGGCCGATTACAGGGCCGGACAGGTTCTGCTGGAGCCGGGCGCACGGCTGAACCCCTGGAGGATCGCGCTGGCGGCCTCGTCGGGTGTGGGGTCGCTGGCGTGTCATCGGCGGCCGCGCGTGGCCGTTCTGGCGGGCGGGGCCGAGGTCGTCGCGGCCGGGCAGGCGGCGGGGCCGCACCAGATCTATGACGCGGCCGGGCCGGGCGTGTCGCAGGTGGCGCGGCGGGCGGGCGCGGAGGCGGCGCGCCTGCCGCTGGTGGGGGACCGGCTGGAGGACATCCGGGCGGCGCTGGAGACCGCCGAGGCCGACTTGATCGTGGTGATCGGCGGCGCCTCGGTGGGAGATCACGACCGGGTCAAGCCGGCGGCGCGAGATCTGGGGGCGCGGCTGATCGTCGAGGGCATCGCCATGCGGCCGGGAAAGCCTCTGTGGGGCGCGGTGCTGCCGGACGGGCGGCGCATCCTGGGGCTGCCGGGCAATCCGGTGTCGGCCCTGGTCTGCGCCGAGCTTTTCCTGAAGCCGCTGCTGGCGGCGATGCAGGGGGGAGAGACAGACATCCAGACCCGGACGCTGAGCCTGAGCCACGCCCTGCCGGCCAACGGCCTCAGGGAACATTATGTCCGAGCAACCGTGGACGGCGACCTGGTGACCGTGCTGCCCGACCAGGACTCGTCGCTGGTCACCGTGCTGGCCCGTGCCGACGTTCTGGTCAGACGGCCCGCCCACGCCGATGCGCTGGCGGCGGGCGAGGCCGTGGAGTGCCTCAGTCTCGCCCGGTGAGTTCGGCCGCGCCGTCGAGCGGTTCGTCTGACAGCCGCTCCGCTGCGTCGTTCAGCAGGGTGCCCATCGAGAAGGGCGCTCTGCGATAGGCGTCCTGCCACCCGGGGCTGGTCCGATGCAGCATCTCGGCCTCCACCGCGCCCAGAACGTAGAAGCTGCTCCGCCGCCAGATGGCCAGACCCTGGTCGTTGATGGCCCGCAGGCTGACGGCGAGCCCCGCCCACTGCTCGGCGGCGACCGCCGCGATCTCGGCGTCCTCCCGACCCGCCATCTGAGCCAGCCGGAGTTCAGACCAGCGCGCGACGCCTTCCTGTCCCACCTGAAACTCGTAGTATGGCCAATCGCCGGGTCCAACGGCGGCCTCGGCCGCCGCTCGGGCGACGACATAGGCCGCGACGGCGCGCGCGATGTCGGCGTCCGACTGCGCGGCCAGGAACGTCAGCGCGCGCGTGTGGAGTTCCCGGAAGGCGTCGCCCACCGCTGGATCGGCATAAGGGAAATCATGGCCCAGTATCCAGCTGATGTCTGACGCTCCCAGCGCGCGCCCCGTCTGATCGACGGCCTCCTGATAGCCGGGCAGGCGGTATTGGTAGAGGTGAAACGCCTCGTGCAGCAGGAGAACGGTCCAGTCGGCGCGCGACGCCTCAAGGGCTTCGGGCGCGCCGATCTGGATGACGGGCTGGTCCCCGAGGAAGGTCGCGCCTGCGATATCTGTCGGAAGGTCTCGCGGTCTCGCCTGCATGAGGCAGCCTGTCGTGTCGTCCGGCCCGATCATGACGAAGGTCTCGATCGGCGCGGCACAGAAGGCCACCTCGCGGTCGCGTTCCACGAGCTGGACGACCACAGGGGTGGCGGACAGGTCGGGCCAGACCCCATCGCCCTGCGCGGCGACGATCTGCGCGCCGTCCCGGATCATCGCGCGGATGTCCGGCGAAGGGGGAGCGAGGCTGATCTGGAGTGCGACAATCAGGGGCAGGAGCATGGTGCGAGACTAGGTCCGCCGCAGCGGCGAGGACAAGTCTTCCTCGAGGCGCTTGACGACCAAGTATGTTATTTCATAACAGTCGCGCTCCGCTTTCGTCTGGACCGCGCTCATGACCGACCTTCGCCTCGCTCGCCCGCTTCTTCTCGCCGCCGTCAGCTGGACCGCCCTGGCCGGTGCCGCCGCCGCCCAGTCGAGCCCTCGCAGCGAGCCGGTGACCGAGCTGGACGAGATCATCGTCACGGGCGCGCCATTCGGGATCAGCCAGAGCGCCTCGGTCATCGCCACGACGGTGGTGGATGAGGAGGCCCTGGCCGTCGCGCCGGCCTCGACCCTGGGCGACCTTCTGGCCTCCACGCCGGGTCTGCGCTCGACCGCGTTCGCGCCGGGGGCCAGCCGGCCGGTGATCCGGGGGCTGACCGGACCGCGCGTCCAGGTTCTGACCAACGGCATCGGCCTGATCGACGCCTCCTCGGTGTCGCCGGACCACCAGGTCGCCACCGACCCGGCCGAGGCCAACCGGATCGAGATCGTGCGCGGCCCCTCGACCCTGATCTATGGCGGTTCTGCCATCGGCGGGGTGGTCAATGTGCTGGACGGCCGTATACCCGACACGATGCCCGAGGACGGCGTGGACGGCCAGCTGTCGGCCCAGACCTCGACGGTTGACGACGGCTATTCGCTGGGCGCGCGCTTCGACGTGGCCGTCAGCGAGAATCTGGTCCTGCACTATGACGTCGTGACCAAGGACGCAGGCGATTACGAGATCCCGTCCTCGCCGATCTCGCAGCGACTGGCGGACGCGGAGGGCATTGATCGCGACGAGACCGGATCGCTTCCCGGCAGCTATTCGGAGCTGGGGGCGTGGGGCGTCGGCGCATCGTGGATCGGCGAGGCGGGCTTCGGCGGCCTGTCCTACAAGGAGACCGAAAGCACCTATGGCGTGGTCGCCGAGGAAGGCGTCTTCATCGAGCTGGAGCAGCAGCGGTTCGACGCGCGCGGAGAGCTGCGGTTCGACACCGGACCGTTCCGGGCGCTGCGCGGTGCCTTCGGCCAGGCCGACTATACCCACACCGAGTTCGAGGACGTCGGCGAGCCCGGCACGGTCTTCGAATCCGACGGCTGGGAGGCGCGCGCCGACCTGATCCAGCGCGACCGCGACGGCTGGAACGGCGCGATCGGCGTACAGACCCTGTCGCGCAGCCTGTCGGCCATCGGCGACGAGGCCTACATTCCTTCGAGCGACATCGACGAGGCGGGGGTCTATGCCGTCCAGCGCTGGGATCGCGACGGCTATGGCTTTGAGGGCGGCCTGCGCTACGACCGCCGGACCCTGTCGGCCACGCCGATCGGGACGCGCGACGAGGTCGAGCGCGAATACGACAACTGGTCGGCCTCGGGCGCCGTCTTCTTGCGACCCGCGGACGGGCTGTTCCTGGGCCTGAGCCTGGCGCGCAATGAACGCGCGCCGTCCGAGACCGAGCTGTTCGCCGATGGCGTGCATATCGCGACGGGGGTGTATGAGCTCGGCGACATCGGCCTGGACACGGAGTCCGTGACGACCCTCGAAGGCACCCTGCACTATGACGGCGGGCGGCTGCGGGGCGACCTGCATGTCTTCGCCTCGCGCTACGACGGCTTCATCGATCTGCGCGACACGGGAGCGACGTTCGTGGTCGACGAGGACGGGGAGATCGAGGAATTTCCCATCTTCGCCTATCAACAGACCGACGCCGACTTCCGCGGCTTCGAGGCCGAGCTGGCCTATGACGTCTGGGCCGAGGGCAGCCGGGTCGTGACCCTGGAAGGCGCGGTCGACTATGTCGACGCCGACACCGACCTGGGCCCCGCCGCGCGCATTCCGCCGTTGTCGGTGACGGGCCGGGTCAAATACGGCTCGGGCCCGATCGATCTGAGCCTGGAAGTCCGACACGTCGCCGAGCAGGACGAGGTGGCCGACTTCGAACTGCCGACCGACAGCTATACGATGGTCAATCTGTTCGGGGCCTGGCGTCCGTTCGCCGACAAGGGCGTGACCTTCTTCGCCGAGGGTCGCAACCTGACCGACGAGGAGGCGCGCGAGCACGTCAGCTTCCTGAAGGACATCGCCCCCATGCCGGGCGCGAACCTGAGGGTCGGGGTGGCCTACCGGTTCTGATCCGGGGTCACCGTGGCCGGACCATGTAGCGGGCGTCGGGGCCGTAGGTCGCCAGCTTGGCCGACAGGTCCGGGGCCGGGTCGGTGACGAAGCCGTGCCGGGTCCAGAAGGCCTCCGCGTCGTTGACGGCGACCAGGGCGAGGGCGGGCCAGCCGGCGGCGGTGGCCTCGCTGGCCAGGGCTTCGATCGCGATGCGCGCATGACCCGCGCCGCGCGTCTGGGGCAGCAGGGCCAGGTCGTGCAGATAAATCAGATCAGCGTCGTCGAGCGGGGCGTCGATCAGGCTGTTCAGCGGCGGGATTCGACCCCGTCGCCACGGATAGGCGACGATGTAGCCGGACAGGCCGGTCTCGCCGGCCAGGACGCGACAGCCCCCTGGATGCAGGGCCAGGCGGTTGGCGAAACAGGCGCGGTCCTCGAAATGGTCGGGGAAGGCGACGGCGGCAATGGCGCTGACCGCGTCCAGATCGTCCGGTCTCATCGCCCGCCAGATCAGTCCGGACATCGGCTGTTCAGAGGCGCGGCGCGGTAGGTCCAGGCCATCGACCGAGCCTGGCCGTCGGCGGTGCCCTCGATCCGGCCGGTCAGGGTGTCGCCCTCGCGGGCGTAGACGATGCGCTGCGGGAAGTCGTGGTCGGGGTTCTCGAACACCGCACGGTTCGCGGTCGCCTCGATCAGGGGAAAGACCGTCGCCGGTACGCCGCTGGGCTGGGCGAGAAACGCGAGGCCATCGCCGACCGGCCAGATGCGGGTGAACTCCAGCGAGCCCTGTCCCGACCGGCCGACCGTGACGGTGACCCCCGCCATCAGGCCCCCGCGCGGATCGCTCCAGGTCTCCGAAACCTCCCGGCCGCCATCGCAGCTGAGCCAGTAGCCGGCCATCCACGACAGGTCGTCGATGGTCGCGGGCGCGGACTGGATCGCCCAGGCGGCGAGAATGGCGTGGATCATGGGTGTCCCCTCGGTGGCTGCGCCGCCATCTAGGAGGCGACGATAGCGTCGGTCTTGTAGGATTGCGACGCCAGTCGAAGCGCCAGTTCGGACTGCTGCCGGGCCCAGTCCGTGGCCGTGCAGCCGAGAAAGCGGCGAAAATCCCGCGCCATCTGCGGCTGATCGAAATAGCCGGCGTCCAGCCCAGCCCTCAGCCAGGCACCAGCAACCGCGTCGGGATGTTCGGCGCGCTCGAACACGGCGCGAAAGCGGCGGATCGAGCGGAGGGTACGGGCCGGGACGCCGACCTGGTCGAGGAAGGCGCGCTGCAGGGCGCGACGGGCGGCGGGGTGGCCTGGCAGGGCCTGATCGTGCAGCGCCGCCCGGACGGCGGGATCGATCGCCCAGCTTTCCTCTGCGCGTCGCGTCTCCAGCCAGGTCGCCAGCGCCGTCAGGTCCGTCGGCGGTCGTGGCAGTCGGTCGGACAAATCCAGCGTTCGGTCGGTCGCCCGCCTCAGCGGCGCACCGAGAAATGGTCGCGCCCCGTCGGGGGTGAAACGCGCCGCGATGACATGCACAGGACCGGTCGGCCGGAGCGCCAGAGGCCGCGTCAGCTGTCCGGCGAACAGGACGGCGGGTTGGCGGCACCATTCACCGTCCGGGGCCTGCTCGTCATAGGGCGTGCCGAGATGGACGATCAGTTCGCAACAGCCATCCGGCACGATCCGCTGCACGCCGCCCGAGGGGAGGTCGGCCCGGTAGGACCACAGCCGGGAAACGAACGGTGCCAGGGCGGGCGGCGGCGCGGCTTCCTGGTAGGTGTCGTCCACGTCCTCAGTTGACCTTGGCCGGGTCGGGCGGGGCGGGGGGCAGCGCGGCGCAGGGGATGCCGTCGGCCTTCAGCGCCTTGACCTCGGCGGGGGTGGCCTCGCCGTAGATCTCGCGCTTCTCGGTCTTGCCCTCGTGGATGGCCCGGGCCTCGCGGGCGAAGGTGTCGCCGACATAGTCGAAATTCTGCTCGACGTGGGCGCGGACCTCGCGGGCGACGTCCAGCATCATCGTCTGCATCTTGCGGGCGATCTCGGGCGCGGGGGTCACCCGTTTCGTGCCCGCGACGGCCGGGGCCATGATCTGCTTGGACACCGTGCGGGACCCACAGAAAGGGCATTCGACCAGGCCGCGCGTCGCCTGGTCGTCGTAGTCCGACGAGGAGCCGAACCAGGCCTCGAACCCGTGCTCGGCGTCGCACTGGAGCGCGTAGCGGATCATTGGCTGTTCATTGGGGCGCGGCGAAGTCCCGGTCATGGGTCAGGGCGGGAACGGCGGCGCGGGCGCGGGTCACCGCCGTCAGGTCCAGGGTGGCGTGCAGCACGCCCGGGTCGTCGTGGTCAAGCTTGCCGATGACCTCGCCCCAGGCCGAGACGACGGTCGATCGGCCCCAGGTCTTGCGCCCATCCTCGTGGGTGCCCCCCTGGGCGGGTGCCAGGACGAAGGCGCCCGTCTCGATGGCGCGGGCGCGCAACAGGGTCTCCCAGTGGGCCTCGCCGGTCGGGACGGTGAAGGCGGCGGGCACGGCGATCATCGAGGCCCCGGCCTTGGCCAGCTGGCGGAACAGGTGGGGAAAGCGGACGTCGTAGCAGACCGTCAGGCCCAGCTTGCCCCACGGGGTCTCGGCGATCGAAGCGCCGTCGCCCGGCCGGATGGTCGAACTCTCGCGATAGATCTCGCCGTTCGGCAGATCGACGTCGAAGACGTGCAGCTTGTCGTAGCGGGCGACGATCCCGCCATTGGGATCGATCAGCAGGGACCGGTTGGCGGCGCGGTCGTCCCCGGCATGCCCGGAGCGTACGATGGCCGAGCCGATCAGCAGCCAGACGTCCAGCTCCGCCGCCAGGTGACGCAGGCCGATGACGCAGGCGTCCTGATCCTCGTCGGTGATGGCGGCGGCGCGGCGGTCGCGACGCTGTTCCAGCAGATTGGTGCCCTCGGGAGTCAGGATCAGTTTCGCGCCCTCGGTCGCCGCCTGTCGGATCAGGGGTTCGACATGGGCCAGCCCGGCCGCCGCCGTCGCGGGCGTCCGCGTCTGGATCAGGGCGATGGCCAGGCCCGCCGACATCAGGCGGCCAGCAACGGGTCGAGCTCGCCCCGGCGGTCCAGGGCGCGCAGGTCGTCGGAGCCGCCGATGTGGCGGCCGTCGATGAAGATCTGGGGGAAGGTCATGCGGCCGCCCGAGCGTTCGATCATCTCGGCCTTCCTGGCCGGATCGGACGAGGCGACGATCTCGGTGAAATCGACGCCCTTTTGATCAAGCAGGCCCATGGCGGCCATGCAGTAGGGGCAGCCGGGCTTGGTGTAGAGAACGACGTCGGTCATGGGGTTACTCCGGGTAGTGACTGGTTGCGGCCCCTCATTTAGGCAGTTCGCGCGCGGTTCGCACCCTCGCGATGACCGCGAGGTCGACGGCGCGGGCTCCGGCGCCCAGCAGGGCGGTGGCGCAGGCCTCGGCCGTGGCCCCGGTGGTCAGGACGTCGTCGACCAGCAGGACGCGCCGACCGCGCACGCGGCGCGCCCCCGCCTCGGTGACGGCGAAGGCGGACTTGACGTTGATGCGCCGGCCCCGGGCGCTGCGGCCGCCCTGGCTGTCGGTGGGTCGGGACCGGACAAGGGCGTCGGCCAGGTAGTCGCGGCGGGCGGTGTGGGCCAGGGGGCGGGCGACCTCGGCGGCCTGGTTGAAGCGGCGGGTCAGCAGGCGCGTGGGATGCAGCGGCACCGGGCAGATCGCGTCGGCGTCTTCGATCAGGGGGGCGGCGGCGCGGCTGAGCCAGCGGGCGAACAGGGGGGCGAACTGCTGCTGGTCGCCGTGCTTGAACTTCAGGATGAGGCCGCGCGAGGCGTCGTCATAGACGCAGGCGGCCCGACACCGGGCGAAGCGGTAGGGCAGGGCGACGCAGGCGGCGCAGCGGGCCGAGGCGAACGGACCGCCGTCGAACTCGAAGGCCGCGCCGCAGCCGTCGCAGACGGGATCCTCCAAGAAGACCACGCGGCTCCAGGCGTCGGGCGTCAGTCCCGCCTGGGCGGTGGCCTCGACGCTGTCGTGGGCGAGCGGCGGCAGGATCAGATCGGTCAGGCCGCGGCCGAGCGCGCGCAAGGGCGGCGAAAGCCAGGCGCGGCCCGCTTCCCAACGCTCTCTCCAGACCCCATCCTGTTGGCCCATGAGCGCGGCCGGTCCCCCCACCATCTTCGATCCGCATCGCCGGGCGGCGCGGCTGGCGCGCGCGGCGCGCCGGTTCGGCGAGGCCGACTTCCTGCACCGACGCGCGGCCGAGAACGCGGTTCTCAGCCTGGAAGCGACCTTGCGCGAGTTTCCGGACGTCGTCGACCTGTCGGCGCATCCGGGGGTGTTCGGCGAGCTTCTGGCCGGATCGGATGCGCGCGGGCGGGTGGGCGAGCCGAGCGCGGTCGGGACCGTGGCCGAGGTGGCCGACCCCGGGGCCGCGCCCCTGGGGCTGGCGGACGGGTCGGTCGATCTGATCGTGTCGCTGATGACGCTGCACTGGGCCAACGACCTGCCGGGGGCCCTGACGCAGATCCGCCGGGCGCTGAAGCCGGACGGGCTGTTCCTGGGGACCCTGCTGGGCGCGGGCACGCTGAAGGAACTGAGGGGCGTCCTGACCGAGGCGGAACTGGAGACGCGGGGCGGGGCCAGCGCGCGGGTGTCGCCGTTCGCGGACGGGTTCGACGGGGCGGGCCTGCTGCAGCGGGCCGGGTTCGCCCTGCCGGTGGCGGACGTGGACCGGCTGACGGTGCGGTATTCCGGCCTGCCGGCCCTGGTGCGTGATCTGCGCGCCATGGCCGAGACCAATGTCCTGGCCGGGCCGCTCAGGCCGCTGAGCCCCGCGATCGTGGCCCGGGCGGCGATCCTGTATGCCGAGCGCCACGGAGAGGCGGACGGGCGGATCCCGGCGACGTTCGAGATCGTCAACCTGGCGGGATGGGCCCCGCACGAGAGCCAGCCCAAGCCCTTGAAGCGGGGGTCGGCGAAGGTGCGGCTGGCCGATGCGCTCGGGGTGACCGAGCATGGGAAACGCTAGATCGCGGCGGTGATGGTGGTGGCGATGTATTCGAACATCGCCGTGGCGCGACCGGCGAACAGACCGACCGCCGTTACAATGACCAGGAAGATCAGGCCGCAGATCAGGCCGTATTCGATGGCGGTCGCGCCCCGGTCATCCGAGAGGAAGCGGCGGATCAGCGGGGTCATCGGCGGCCTCCCGGCGTCAGAGCAGGTCGCGCAGCCAGGCGACCAGGGGCGCGTCGGCGGGCGGCATGGGATAGTCCGCCAGCTTTGACGGCTTCACCCAGGCCAGGGCGGCATGCTCACGCTGGGTGACCACGCCCGACCAGCGTCGGCACAGATACAATGGCATCAACAGGTGAAACGAATCGTAAGCATGGCTGGCGAAAACGAACGGGGCCAGACAGGCCTCGGTGACCTGGATGCCCAGTTCCTCGTCCAGCTCGCGGATCAGGGCCGCCTCGGGCCGCTCGCCGGGCTCGACCTTGCCGCCGGGAAATTCCCACAGCCCCGCCAGGGCCTTGCCCTGCGGCCTCTGGGCGATCAGCACCCGCCCGTCGATATCGACCAGGGCGCAGGCGACGACGAGGACGGTGGGCAGGGCGGGATCGGTCATGGGCCGCGATTAGCCGGAGCGATCACGCTTCCGCAATCATTGGTCACACAGTGTGGCCGCCGCGACCTTGCGGATCGTGACCGCAATGGGGCAAGTCGTTTTGCTTTCGTTCCCCAATCCCTTCGCAGCCGCTTGAACCGAGATCATGGCCGCCAGCCCCCTGACCGACGCCCTCGCCAGTCCCGAAGTCCAGGCCTTCGCCAGCGGATTTCCCGTGCTGGTGCTGCATCTGTTCGCCACCCTGGGCCTGCTGGGCGGCGGGGCGGTGATCTATGGCCTGCTGACGCCGTGGAAGGAGATCGGCCTGATCCGCCAGGGCAATTCGGCGGCCGCAGTGGCCTTCGGCGGGGTGCTGCTGGGCCTGGCCATCCCGCTGGCGGTGTCGCTGTCGGTGTCGACCTCGGTGCGCGACATCCTGTTGTGGGGACTGGCGACGCTGGTTCTGCAGCTACTGGCCTTCCGTGTGGTCGATCTGGTCCTGACCGGCTTGCCCCAGCGCATCCAGGAGGGCGAGGTGTCCGCCGCCGTCCTGCTGGTCGCCGCCAAGCTGGCCACCGCCCTGATCCTCGCCGCGGCCCTGACGGGCTGAGGCGGCGATGGGATTTCCCCGCCCGCCCGACTGGCTGGTCTATGGCGGCCTGCTGACGGTCATCCTGGTCGTGTCGCTGAGCCGGCGCGAGAACGCCGACGCACCCCCCGCCCCGCCGCCGCCAGACGAGGTGGAGGGCGCGCTTCTGGGTCCGATCACGCCGTTCGATCCGTCGGTCACGGTGACGACGCCGGACGTGCCGTTCGTGCCGGCGGCGGGCACGGCCTTTTCCATCGCCGGACAGGGACGCTGGCTGACGGCGCGTCATGTGGTCGAAGGATGCCGCCGACCGGCCCTGGTCGTGGGCGGAGGCCGGGCGGTGTCGGCCGATGTGCGCCTGTCGCCGCGCGCGGACATCGCCCTGCTGATCACAGCGGGGGGACCACCCGCCCTCGCGGTCACCACCGCCGAGCCCCTGAGAGTCGGGCAGCGCGGCTTCCACCCGGGCTATCCCCAGGGAAAGCCGGGCGAGGTGACCTCGCGCCTGCTGGGACGCGAGGTGCTGAAGGTGCGCGGGCGCGGCCAGAGGGACGAGCCCGTCCTGGCCTGGGCCGAGGTCGGCCGCACCGAGGGGCTGGAAGGCACGCTGGCCGGGTTGTCGGGGGCGCCGACCATGGACCGGCGGGGCAGGGTCGTGGCCATGACCATCGCCGAGGCCCCGCGCCGGGGCCGCATCTACACCACCGCGCCCGACACCCTGGGCCCCGCCATCCGGGGCGAGCAGCCGGCCGACGAGCCCCTGCTGGGCGAGGTCGTCACGGTCGAGAACTATGGCCGGGTCGCCGATGATCTGCGCCGCGATCTGCGGGTCGCCCAGGTCGTCTGCCTGTCCGCCTGATGGTCCTGCCCGTCGATCCGAAGCTCTACCTCGTCTTTTGCGGGGTGATGGCGGTCATGGCCGTGACGCCGGGGCCGGCCAATCTGTTTTCCATCGCCACGGGCATGGAGCGGGGGCGGCGCGCGGTGCTGCTGGCTGTCGCAGGCATGAACGTGGCGACCCTGGTGTGGTTCGGGGCGGCGGCCCTGGGGCTGGGGGCGCTGGTCACGGCCTTTCCCGACGTGTTTCGCTGGGTGGCGATCGCGGGGGCGGTCTATGTCGCCTGGCTGGGCGTCAGCGCGATCCGGGCGGTCCTGGCTCCGCCGCCGCCGCGGGTCGAAGACGGCCCGGTGGTGCAGACCCGGCGGCCGGCCTTCGTCGACGGATTTCTGGTGCAGATCGCCAATCCCAAGGCGGTGCTGTTCTTCACCGCCGTCCTGCCGCCCTTCCTGGACGTGAACCGCCCCGCCGCGCCGCAGCTGGCGCTGTTCGCTGCGGCAGTGATCCTCATGGACGTCGTGACCATGACGACCTACGGTCTGGGTGGAGCGGCGCTGGCCCGGCGCATGGACGAGCCCCGCTTCCGGCGCGGGTTCGGCGTGTTCGTCGGGCTATTGCTGCTGACCGCCGCCGTGCTGATTGTTTCGCGTTTATAGGGACTTGCCGGTCCGCGGAACGACGCTGTTCATGCGCCGTTCAGGTGGAATGACGCAACGTCCGCCACCTTCCGGAGCGTACCCATGAAAACCCGATCCCTTCTGATGGTCGCCGCCGCCGCCCTGCTGGTGTCGGCCTGCGCGACCTCCACCGCCTATGCCCCCGCCGGTTTCAACGGCCAACGCGGCGGCTATGCCGAACAGCGTCTGGAGAGCGACCGCTTCCGCGTCAGCTTCGCCGGTAACTCCGTCACCTCGCGCGAGCAGGTGGAGATGGGGCTGTTGCTCCGCTCCGCCGAGCTGACGCTGGAGAACGGCTTCGACTGGTTCTCGACGGTCGAGCGCGCGACCGATCGCGACGTCAGCTATTCGGCGTTCCGCGATCCCTTCTATCGGCCTTACAGCCCGTTCTGGGGCCCCTCGTGGCGCTACTATCACCGCCGGGGCTACTGGAGCCGCTGGAACGATCCCTTCTGGGGCCGCGACGACTTCGACGTGCGCGAGATCGACCGGTTCGAGGCCAATGCCGAGATCGTGCTCGGTCGCGGGCCCAAGCCGGCCGGCGACCCCAATGCCTTCGACGCGCGTGAGGTCGTCGCAAATCTGAGCGGGCGGGTCACGCGGCCGATGTGAGACCCCCATTCCTCCCCCGTTGGGGGAGGGGGACCACGAAGCGGTGGAGGGGGTCTGCAGCAAAAGCGTCTGTCAGAACTTGCCCCCTCCGTCTCGCGGCTGTCGCCGCGATCCACCTCCCCCAGAGGGAGAGGATTAGCCGACCCGGGGCGTCTTCAGTCGGCGTTTGTTGGCGTGGGTCGCCGGGGCGGTGCCCAGGGCCTCGGGGATCTCGCCCTTGAAGTAGAACCGCTGCCACGCCTCCTTGGCCGCGTCGGGGTCGCCCGACGCCAAGCGGGTGTTGAAGTCCGTGCGCTGGCGGTTCCAGGCCTCGAACTGGCCCTTCATGACGGGGTTGGATTCCAGGGTGCGGATGACCGGCTGGACCTGTTCCAGCTTGCGGTGCTCCACCAGGTTGATGAAGCAGAAGGGCTCGCCGCGCTCGAACCTGATGCGGCCCGGCCGGGTGAAGATCCAGTTCATGGTGAAGGGGAAGGGCAGCCAGTCGGTCTCGATCAGCCCGACCAGAGGCTGGATGCCGTCCTTCACATGGTTGGGCGATCCCGAGCAGATCATCCCCCACCCCGGCGGCGTACGGAACAGATACTGGGGATGCAGGGTCAGGACCCCGCGCGAGAAGTGCGAGGTGACGAAGTGGTCCAGCTCCGGCTGGGGGCGTTCCGGCGTGATGGTGATGTCGGCCTGCGACGGGCCGCCGTTCCATTCCGCCGTGAAGGTGAAGGGGCAAAGGATCTCCCATCCCGTGGTGTTGGCCATGGTCAGGGGCAGGCAGCGATAGGGGTGCCGGCTGACGAAGGCGTCCATCCAGTTCCGCGACTGGCGGCCGGGCACCATGTCCGGCGGCCGGGCCGACATCGGATAGCATTCCAGTTCCAAGGGGCGGCATCCTTCGGCTAAGCGGGTCGTGTCGTCCTTCCTATCGGCCCGCCCATGACCGCTCAACCACCGCATGACCGCGACAGCCTGCTGGCCTTCATGGCCGAGCGCGGGATCGAGCAGACAACCCATGACCATCCGGCTGTGTTCCGCGTGGAAGAGGGGCTGGAGCTGAAGGCCGCCCTGCCCGGTGCTCACACAAAGAACCTGTTCCTGAAGGACAAGAAGGGCGCGCTGTGGCTGATCTCGGCGCGGCAGGACACGGTCATCGACCTGAAGGCGGCACCCAAGCGGATCGGCTCGGATCGGCTCTCGTTCGGCAACGAGACCCTGATGTGGGAGACGCTGGGCGTGCGGCCGGGGTCGGTGACGGCGCTGGGGCTGATCAACGACGTCGAGCGGCGGGTCGGCTTCGTGCTGGACCGGCGGCTGTGGGAGGCGGAGGTGGTCAACTTCCATCCCCTGACCAACACGGCGACGACGGCGCTGACGCAGGATGGGTTCCGCAGGTTCCTCCACGCGATCGGGCGCGAGGCGATGGTCGTGGAATTCGCGTGAGATCCTCTTCCTCCCCGGCACGGGGAGGGCAGGCGCGAAGCGCCGGGTGGGGGCGGCAAGGCGATGCAACGGCGATGGCGGGGTCTGGCTCGCTTGGCCGCCCCCACCCGGTTTCCGCTTCGCTCCGACGACCACCCTCCCTGGCAGGGGGAGGGAGAAGTTGTCACGCGTCTCTCCGCTTGCCTCCGTCGCCTCGCGCGACCATCTGTCGGCTCTCGCGTTACACGCCGACAGGATGACCCGCCGATGAGCCTTCTCGACCCGACCGCGCCCAAGGACGACGCCGCCGGCGACCTGATCAAGGACGGCTCGGACGCCGGCTTCATGGCCGACGTGATCGCCCAGTCGAAAATCCAGCCGGTCATCGTCGACTTCTGGGCGACCTGGTGCGGGCCGTGCCGGACCCTGACGCCCGCGCTGGAAAAGCAGGTCCGCGCGGCGGGCGGGGCGGTCAAGCTGGTCAAGATCGACGTCGACAAGAACCCGGCCTATGCAGGCCAGCTGCGGGTCCAGTCGATTCCGACCGTCTATGCCTTCGTCAACGGACAGCCGGTCGACGGCTTTCAGGGCGCGATCCCCGAGAGCCAGATCAAGGCCTTCATCGAGAAGCTGTCGGGCGGATCGTCGGCCAATTCCGACGTGGAACAGCTGCTGGCGCTGGGCGAGGAATCTCTTGGCCTGTCGGACTTCGGCGGCGCGGCCCAGGCCTATGCCCACGTCCTGACGCTGGAGCCCGAGAACGAGGACGCCATCGCCGGCATGGCGCGGGTCTATCTGGCCGGCGGCGACGCCGACCAGGCGCGCCAGACCATCGCCATGGCCCCGGTCGACTCCAAGAACCCCACCGTCATCAGCCTGCGGGCCCAGCTGGCCTTGGCCTCGGCGGCCCCGACGGCCGAGGTGGCGGCGCTGGAAGCCCGGCTGCGGGCCGACCCGGGCGACCATCAGGCGCGCTACGACCTGTCGCTGGCCCAGGCGGCGGCCGGCGAGCTGAAGGCGGCCGTCGACAGTCTGCTCGACATCGTGCAGGCCGATCTGGAGTGGAACGAGCAGGCGGCCAGGAAGCAGTTGCTGGTCGTGTTCGAAGCCGCCGGCCTGTCGTCCGACATCGCCAAGGACGGACGTCGGCGTCTATCGTCGATCCTGTTCGCGTAAGAGGGGCGGGGCGATGGCGCAGGGCTATGTGAAGGCGGTCGACCTGCCCCAGGTCATTCCGGTGTTTCCCTTGCCGGGGGCCATCCTGCTGCCGCGCGGACAGCTGCCGCTGAACATCTTCGAGCCGCGCTATCTGAACATGATCGACGACGCCATGGCGGGCGACCGGATGCTGGGCATGATCCAGCCGGTCGGCGGGCCGCGTCGCCTGCCCAGCCTGTCGGCGGTGGGCTGCGCCGGGCGGATCACCTCCTTCGCCGAGACGTCAGACGGGCGCTATCTGGTGACGCTGACGGGGGTCTGCCGGTTCCGCGTGGCGGCCGAACTGCCGACCCAGACCCCCTATCGCCAGATCCGGGCGGCCTTCGTGCCGTTCGAGACCGACCTGGCGTCGCCCACGGGCGGCGAGGACTTCGACCGCGAGTCTTTCCTGTTCGCCTTGCGCCAGTATCTGGAGCGTCGACAGCTGGAGATCGACTGGGAGACGGCCGAGGCCGCGCCTCAGGAGGCCCTGGTCAACAGCCTGTCCATGGCCCTGCCGTTCGAGCCGGCCGAGAAACAGGCCCTGCTGGAATCGCCCACGCTGGACGACCGGGTTCAGGTTCTGACGGCCCTGATGCGGATCGACGCGGCCGAGAGCGGCGACGGCGACAGCCAGACCTCGATGCAGTAAGGGCGCGCGTCCTCAGTCCAGGGCGCAGACGTCGGGCAGACCGCGCAGGGCGCCGGCGTGGTCCAGGCCGTAGCCGACCAGGAACCGGTTCGGGGCTTCCCAGCCGACGAAGTCGGGCTCGGGCGCGCGGGGCAGGGGCCAGGGCTTCCTGGCGAAGACGCAGGTCAGGACCTGGGTCGCGCCGGCGTCCCGGGCCAGCCGCACCGCCTCGGCCAGCGACAGGCCGGTGTCGAAGACGTCGTCGAGGATCAGCACCTTGCGGCCCTGAAGCGACCGCTGGAACGGGGCATGGACGTCGATGCGGCCCCGGCTGGACTGTTCGTCGCCGTAGGAGGCCAGCCACAGGGCGTCGAAGCGCACCTGGCGACCCAGCCGCGACAGGGCCCGCGTCAGGTCGGCGGCGAACCACAGGCCGCCGGTCAGCAGCACCGCCGCCACGGTCTCGTCGTCGATGACGGGGGCGATCCGTGCCGCCAGGTCGGCGACGACGCGGGCGACTTCGGCCTCGGGGAGCAGGATGGTCGGCGTCGGGGAGGGTTCAGCCATGCGAGGCGGATACCGCCTCGGCCCCATGGCTGTCGATAGGGCCGTGATCGGTGCCGTGCGCCGCATGAGCGATCGGCTGGGCGTCGATCGGCTCGGCATGGACGGCCGGAGCGGTTTCGACGATGGCCGGGCGCAGCCCATGGTCGTCAGCAGCGGGCAGGGGGCGGTCGTGACCGGCGGTGGCGTGTTGGTCGGACGCGCCTTCATCGTGCGACGCGCTCGAGCCGTGTTCGGCCGGGGCGGTGCCGACGAAATGCAGGCCGACGTCGACGCCCTTGGCAGCCGGATCGCGGATCAGGGCGGCGAAGCCCTGGACCCCGCCGGGCAGGACCGGGGCCCCGTCCAGGGTGACGACGGCGTGGCCGATCTCGGACCCGTGTTCGTCCAGCAGGGCGACGCGGACCGGAGGGGGCTGGACCTCGCGGCCCCGGACGTTCCGCAGTGCGCCTGAGACCATGACCATGTCGGGGCGGTCCAGCATGGCCTTGGCGGTGACGGCCTCAAATTCCAGCCCGGTCGGATTCACCGGCGCGCCGACCATGGCGTAGGCGGCCGCCGCGCGGGGCCACAGGTCGACGACCTCGACCCGGAACAGCCAGCCCCCGGCCAGGATGCCGACGAAGACGCTGGCCAGACCCGCCCAGACGGCCCCGTGGGTGGCGGCGCGGCGGATGCGGCGCTGCTGCTCGGCCCGGGCGCGGAAGGCCTTGGGCAGTTCGGGAGCGGGGGTCTCGGGCGAGACCGGCGGAGCTTCGTCCGAGGCGGCGCGCGCCGGTTCGGCGGCCAGAGTCGCGGGCACCGGGGCGGAGGCGGCGCTGAGCGTCAAGGGCTCTTCGGACGTCGCGTGCCAGATGTGGGCGCAGGACTGGCAGCGGACCTTGCGGCCGCCCGCCGGAATGGCGTCGTCGGGCGCGAAATAGCTGGTGGCGCAGGACGGGCAGGTCAGTATCATGCTGCTGACTTCGCGAGGCCGATCCCTCGGCCCCCTCCCCTCGGCGCGCTCCCGCGCCATGACTTGCCCGATACAGGCCCTGACGAACATACGCCGATGCCCAGACCGCGCCGCCCGGCCGCCGATCCCGCGCCTTCGCCCGAGACCGTCCGCCTGACGGGGGTGGGATTCGGCTATGCGGAACGGCCCGGCGTGCTGCGGGACATCTCGCTGACTCTGCCTGCGGGCTCTTTCCACTTCCTTACCGGGGCGTCGGGATCGGGGAAGTCGACCCTGCTGCGGCTGCTGACGCTGTCGGAACGCCCGACGGAGGGCCGAATCGCCCTGTTCGGCGAGGAGGCGACGACAGTGACCGCGCGCGACCGGCCGGGGTTCCGGCGGCGGATGGGGGTGATCTTTCAGGACTTCCGCCTGCTGGATCATCTCAGCGTGTTCGACAACGCTGCCCTGCCGCTGCGACTGCGTGGGGTGAAGCCTGCGGCGTACGGGCCGGACGTGGAGGAGATGCTGGCCTGGGTCGGGCTGGGCGACCGCGCCAGCGACCGACCATCGGCCCTGTCGGGGGGCGAGAAGCAGCGGCTGGCCATCGCCCGGGCGGTGATGAGCGGGCCCGAGCTTATCCTGGCCGACGAGCCGACCGGCAGCGTCGATCCGGCCATGGCCGAGCGGCTGCTGAAACTGTTCCAATCGCTGAACCGACAGGGCACGACGGTATTGATCGCCAGCCATGACGAGGCCCTGGCCCGGCGGTCGGGTGCGCGGCTGCTGAGACTGACGGACGGGCGGCTGTCGGCCGTTCCGGCGACGGCGGCGGCATGATCCGCTGGTCCAATCTGTTCGGCCCGGTGCAGGCCGTGACCCTGTCGCCGCCGCCGGAACGGGACCTGCTGCCGCGCGACGGGGCGGGAGAGCGGTGGCTGGGGGGCGTGATCGCGGTCCTGTGCTTCGTCGCCTGTCTGGCCGGTCTTGGGGCCCTGTCGGCCGAGCGGGCCGCGGGCGGCTGGGCGCGGGAGCTGCGGGGCGAGGCGACGGTGCAGGTCCGGCCGGGCGTGGGCGAGACCGGCGACGCGGCGGCGGCCCGGGCGGCGGAGACCCTGGCGGGGGTGCCGGGCGTGGAGGAAGCGGCGGCCATGGACCGCGCGACGGCCGAGCGGCTGCTGCGACCCTGGATGGGCGAGGCGGCGCTGGAAGACTTGCCGTTGCCCCATCTGGTGACCGTGCGGCTGGACCCGGCCGCGCCCGCCAGCGCCCTCGTGCTGGGCCGGGCCTTGGCCGAGGCGGGCATCGACGCCACCGTGGACGACCACAGCCTGTGGCGTGGCGAGGTCGAGCGGTCGGCGGGAACGGTGACCCTGCTGGCGCTGGCGGCCTTCCTTGCGGTCGCCGGGGCGACGGGGGCGGCAATCGTCCACGCCGTGCGTGCGGGGGTGGAGGCCCGGCGGGCGGTGATCGAGACGCTGAGCCTGTCGGGCGCGACCAACGGAGCCGTGGCCTGGCTGTTCCAGCGGCGGTTCGCCTTGCTGGCCCTCGCGGGCGGGGCGGTGGGAACCGCGCTGGCGCTGGCACTGGCCGGGATGGTGCGATTCCTGGGCGGAGGCGAGGGATTGAGCCCGGCCCTGCCCCTGGCCTGGGGCGATCTGCTGATCCTCTCGCCAACGCCCCTCGTGGCGGCTACGGTGGCGCTTGTCTCGGCGCGGCTGGCGGCGGGGCGGGCGCTCGACCGGCTTGGCGCGTCCGCGTCCGCCGGATAGGAAGAAGCCATGAAGTTTCTGGCGCTTGTGGGGATCGTGGCCCTGATCTGGCTGGTGGGGCTGTTCGCCTTCGCCGAGCGGGTGCGCGGGTTCACGCCGACGCCCGAGCCGGAACGCGCCGACGCGATCGTGGCCCTGACCGGGCCTTCGGCCGAGCGGGTCAACGCGGCCATCCGCTTGCTGGAACAGGACAAGGGCGAGCGGGTGCTGATCTCGGGCGTCAATCCGGAGGTGCGCCGTCAGGAACTGCGCGAGCTGACGCCGGGCTCCAGTCGGCTGTTCAACTGCTGCGTCGATCTGGGCTTCGAGGCCGAAACGACCACGGGCAACGCCGCCGAGATCGCCGCCTGGACCCGGTCCCGGGGCTATGACAGCCTGATCGTCGTGACGTCGGACTATCACATGCCGCGCTCGCTGATGGAGATTCGCAGCGCCGCGCCGGGGGTCGAGCTGACGCCCTATGCGGTCGAGACGCCGTCTCTGGACAATTCGCGCTGGTGGCGGGCGGCGGTCACGGCGCGGCGAATGACGCTGGAATACATGAAGTATCTGGCCGTGATGGGCCGGGTCGCCCTGGACCGCATCACCGGCGAAGGGGCCGAGGCCGAGCCTGCCGGGGACGAAACCGCCGGGGCGCCGGCGTCTTGATCACCCTGCGGTCGCTGATCTTCGTCGTCTGGCTGTATCTGTCGATGGCGCTGTTCGCCGTCGTCCTGTCGCCGGCGCTGCTGTTGCAGCACCGCCATGCCATGGGGGTGTGCAAGGCCTGGGCACGCTTCGTCCTGCTGGGCTTGAGATGGATCGTGGGCCTGCGGGTCGAGTTCCGGGGGCTGGAGCATCGGCCGAACGGCCCGGCCCTGATCGCTTCCAAACACCAGAGCATGCTGGACGTGATCGTGCCGTTTGTCGTCCTGGACGACCCCTGTCTGGTGATGAAGAAGGAGCTGGCGGTGCTGCCCTTCTTCGGCTGGTTCGCGCTGAAGACCCGGATGATCGTGGTCGATCGCGAGGCGGCGGCCAAGGCGCTGAAGACCATGGTGCGCGAAGGCCGCGAGCGCCTGGCCGACGGCCGCCCGATCTTCATCTTCCCCGAGGGCACCCGCGCCGAGCCGGGGCGGCCGCCGGACTACAAGCCCGGGGTGGCGGCGTTGTACCGCGATCTGGCCCGGCCCTGCACGCCGGTCGCGACCAATGCCGGCCTGTTCTGGCCCGCCCACGGCTTCCGGCGCCATCCGGGCGTGGCCGTCTATGAGTTCCTGGCGCCGATCGAGGCCGATCTGAAGCGCGGGCCCTTCATGGAAGAGCTGGAACGCCGCATCGAAACGGCGTCGGACGCGCTGGCCGATCAGCCGCGCTCAAGCAGCGAGGCTCCGCGAGCCGAGCGGTAGCGCCCCAAGTCCGCGCTCAAGCAGCGAGGCTCCGCGAGCCGAGCGGTAGCGCTCCTCAGGACGCCGCGAACTCGCTGAGCGCGTCGATAACGGCGCGGTTCTGATCCTCGGTGCCGACGGTGATGCGCAGGCCGTCGTGGATGCCGTAGCCGCCGACGGCGCGGACGATGATGCCCTTGGAGTTCAGGTATTCGTTGGCGGCGGCGGCGCCCCGCTTCTCGTCCGGGAACAGCACCAGGATGAAGTTTCCGGCCGACGGCAGGACGGTGAAGCCGAAGCCGCGGATCGCCTGGGTCAGGCGCGGGCGCCAGGTCTGGATCAGGTCGCGCGAGGCCTTCTGATGCGCCTCATCGACCAGGGCGGCGGTGGCCGCCTCTATGCCGGGGACCGAGACGTTGAAGGGCAGGCGGATGCGGTCGACGGCCTCTGACACATGCAGGGGCGCATAGCCGAAGCCGATGCGCAGGCCGCCCAGGCCGTGGATCTTGGAGAAGGTGCGGGTGACGACGACATTGGTCGCCTCGCGCGCCAGGGGCAGGGCCGTCTCCCAGTCGGGCTCGGTGACGTATTCGGCATAGGCCTCGTCGATGACCAGCAGGACGTTCGCGGGCAGGGCCTCGTGCAGGCGGCGGATCTCGTCTCCCGAGTTCCAGCTGCCGGTCGGGTTGGACGGATTGGAAACGTAGACGATCCTGGTCCGTTCATCGACCTGGGCCAGCAGGGCGTCGATCTCGGCCTTGTAGCCGGGCTCGGGCGCCAGCTTGACCTGGGCCTCGCAGCCGAGCGCCGAGATACGATAGGCCAGGAAGCCGTACTGGCCGGTGACGATGTTGTCGCCCGGCGTCAGATAGGTCTGGTTCAGCAGGGCGAAGACCTCATCCGAGCCATTGCCGAAGATCAGGCGGTCGGCCTCCAGCCCGTGATGCTCGGCGACGGCGGCGCGCAGCTTGGCCGCCCGGCCGTCGGGATAGATGTGAATGGCCTTGATGGCCGCCTCATAGGCCGCGCGGGCCTTCTCGCCCGCGCCCAGCATGTTCTCGTTGGACGACAGCTTCATCGGATCGGCGATGCCGGCGAGAGACGACTTGCCTCCGACGTAGGGGGCGATGTCGAGGATGCCGGGCTTCGGCTGGGGGGAGACCTGGGTCATGGGGGCTTTCTCAGTAGACGGGGGCTGACCCGATGACGCCGGACAGCGCGCCGGGCGCCTGATGCAGCCGCCCGTCCTCGGGCTGCACATAGCCCGCGATGGCGTAGAGCTTCAACCCGCCGGCCTGCGTCATCGGGGTCGCGGCGAGACCGCGTTCGGCCAGATCGGCGCGAATGCGGGCGTCGCTCAGGGGGCTGTCGGTGACCCAGAAGGTGCGATCCTCGCCGGTGGGGCCAGACGGTTCGCACGAGACCAGCAGGCCCCGGGGCGTGGCCGTCCGTTCGTCCGGCAGGGCCTCGACGACGCGAAGGTCGGGCCGGGCGAGCAGCCGCCCCCACCAGGGTCGCTCGCCCAGGTCGATGAGGGCGGACACGGAAGGATCGACCCGGCCGAGGGCCGTCTCGGCGTCGGCGACGGGCGTGACCTGGCCCCAGCGATCGGCGGCGAGCACGGCCGAGAGGGGGCCTGCCGCGACGAAGCGGCGACCGCCCGCGACCTCCATTCGCCCGTGGACGGCACGCAGGACAGCGGCTGCCACCGGACCGGCGTTTCCCAGAGCGTCTCGGTGGGCCAGGACGCGGAGGTCGGCGCGGGCGTGGAGACCGGCCGCGATCCGGGCGGACAGGGCCTGGGCCAGGGACCGGTCGAGCGCCAGCCGTTCGGCGTCCAGTTCCGGCTCGTCCAGCATCAGAACAGCTTCGGCGCCGGGGCCAGGGGGAAGGGGCCCAGCCAGGTCCGGCCGTCGCGGAAGACGATGCTGAGATCGACGTCCTCGCCACTCTGGACGGCGCCGGCGGCCGCTGCTCCGGCCGCGCCCGCCTGATTGACCACGCCGCCGCGCGATCCGGCCAGCCCCGCGATGGCGGCCATGGGGCGCTGGGCCTGGAGCGAGACGGTGCCTGCCAGACGCCCGTCCGGCGTGGCGGCCAGGACGTCGCTGGCCAGCGTCGCGCGGCTGTCGCCTGCCGAGATTTCGCCGCGCACGGCGGTGAAGCGCCCGCCCGCCCGGGTCCAGGCCGAGAAGACGCCTGCGGCGTCGGCGCCCTGGAGGCGATCGGCGTCCTCGACGACCGTCTCGATCTGCAGGGTCAGCTTGCCGTTGCGGGCCATGCCCTCGACCGGGCCGCCGGGGCGGCCCTCGGCGTCGATCAGGCGGAACAGAAGATCGACGCTGTTCTCGGTGCCCTCCGTTCCAGCGGGAGCCAGGTGGGGGCGCAGATAGGCCTCGATCCGGGCGGCGCGCGAGATGGGGAAGACCTCCGCGTCGCGGTGGGAGGTGAAGGTCACATCCGCCAATTCGACCGCGACGTTGGGCCAGCGTTGGGTCAGGCCGCTGACGCTGGCGCGGATCACCGGGCCGCCGATGGCCACGTCGCCCTTGCCCGCCCGCGTCAGGACCAGGCCGTCATCGGCGACCAGCACCCATTTGTCGGGGTTCCAGGCATTGGCCTCGGCGGCCAGATCGGGGGCGGCGAGGGCATGGCCGGAAGGGGCGGTGACGCTGACGTTCTCCGCTCCGATCCGTACACGGAAGGGCCAGCCGGAGGTGGTCATGCCGGAGTAGGCGACGTCCCAGCCCGCGCCGCGCAGGGCCTCGATCCGGCTGTCCAGCCGATCGCGGACCTGTCCCGCCAGAACGAACCACCAGACCGACCAGGCGACCAGGGCGATCAGGAACAGGCCGATGGGGGCGAACAGGCCGGAGCGTTTGTGGCGGGGCGGCGTGTCGGTCATTCCGGCCTTGGCGTTGGCGGCAACCGGGCCGCGGCGAAAAAATGGGTGCGAAGCGTCTGAAACGTCTGAAATCGGGCGTTTGGAGCGTCGGATCAGGGGCCGTGATGTGGGGGGAAAAGGCGGCGACGGCAAGGCCGGGGCGGTCGCAAGCCGCTCGATAGACCGCCGCGCGCAAGCCTAGCGACGGGTCATAGCGACGGTGCCGATCTGGCCGCCGATGGGCAGGAGGCGGACGCGGACGGCGGCGGTGCCTGTGAAGCCCGCGCCGCTGCGCTGGCCGAGGGTGAAGGTCATCCGGGCCGCACCCGAACTGTTGGGCAGGACCGCCTCGAACCGTCCGCGCGTCAAGCAGCAGTCGGCCGGATCGCCGTCCAGGGTGCAGGTCAGGCGATCACGGGCTCCGGCGCGGACGGTCAGGGGCAGGATCATCGGACCGCCGCCCGGCATTTCGAAACGGATATCCAGATCCTCGCGATCGACGGGCGTGACGACCAGGGTCCAGTCGCCGACGACCTCGGCGGCGGTGAGGGGCGCGGGGGACTGGGCAAGCGCGGGGCCTGAAGCGGGTGCGAGGGTGCAGACCAGGGCGGCGACGGCGAGGGTTCGGATGCTCGTCATGTCGGAACTCCCGGATGCGATTTCAGGCAGCATCGCGCGGACGCGGCGGCGTGGCTCGTGAAATCGCGGACAGGTTTCGGGGTTGGCGCTGAAGGCAGACGCCATTCGTTGCCGATCCATAAGCCTCCCAGCGGCGACGCAGGGGTGGAAAGCAAACCCTCGGTCCGGTAGCGTCCCGGCATGAAGAAGGTGGCTGGCTACTTGTTTTGGGGCCTTTACGTCGCCTTTCAGTTGGTGACGTGGCTGTTCTACACGCCCGTGACGCTTTTCGATGCCTTTGCCGCGGTGGTCGTTCCAGCGGTAGCTCTGTGGGTCATTTACTGGGGCAACCTTAAGGCGGGGGAAGGTCTCGTCGGCTTGCTTCGAGGTGGTCAGCCGAAGATGCCGCCGAGGGACGACTGAGACGACGGGATGAGTTGCGGGCACCCTCTCCCAAGGGAGAGGGCTTGAGCGTCCAAGAGCGCAGCGATTGGAGACGCGAAAGGGTGAGGGTTACGGTCTCGCCAGGTTCGCGTGGTCGCTGATCCGGGCCAATACGCGGTTGGGATTGACGGTGACCTCTTCGTTCCGGAACCGCAGGATCGACCAGCCGAGCGCCTCGATTTCCACATGGCGGTGCTCGTCCCTTAATCGCTGGGCGTCGTCGTCGTGAACGCCGCCGTCGAGTTCGATGACGAGCATCAGCTTCTCGCAGGCGAAGTCGGCGATGTAGCGGCCGATAGGATGTTGTCCGCGGAACTTGTGGCCGTCCAGGCGACCGCCTCGCAAGGCTTGCCACAGTTTGTTCTCGGCGAAGGTCTGGGTTTGCCTGAGGTCGCGGGCGCGCGATGTGCGGAACGTGCGGTGGTCCATTGTTCAGCCCTCCTTTCTGGAAGTCGTAACCCCTCACCCTTTCGGCTTAGCGGATCGCTCCGCTCTCCGAGCCTCAAGCCCTCTCCCTGTGGGAGAGGGAGAGGAAGTGTTTCGTCACCTCGATGGCCTCGACCAGGCTCATGCGCTGGACCTCGGCGCCGGGAGGGAGGGCGGCGAAGAGGCGGGTGGGGGTGGCGGCGTCCAGCATGACGAAGACGCCACGATCGTCGGCGCGACGGATCAGGCGACCGAAGGCCTGGGCGATGCGGGCGCGGGCCAGGGCGTCGTCGTAGCCCTTCGCCCCGAACTTCTCCCGGCGGGCCTTGTGGAGCAGGTCGGGGCGGGGCCAGGGGACGCGGTCGAAGGCGAGCAGGCGCAAGGACCGGCCGGGCACGTCGACGCCGTCGCGGACGGCATCGGTGCCGAGCAGGCAGCTGTCCTGTTCGGCGCGGAAGATGTCGACCAGGGCCCCCACCTCCAGCGGATCGACGTGCTGGGCGTAGAGGGGGATCTGGGCCTTGGCCAGATCGGGGCCGAGGCGTTCGTAGACCGCCTTCAGCCGGCGGATGGCGGTGAACAGGCCCAGACCCCCGCCCCCGGCCGCCAGGAACAGCTCGCGCATGGCCGCCGCGGTCTGGCGCGGGTCGTCCTTGGCCACGTCGCCGACGACGATGACGCGGCTGTTGGCGGCATAGTCGAACGGGCTCTCGACCTTGAGCGTCCGGGCCGGTTCGATCAGGCGGGCGGCGCCGGTGCGCATCCGGGCCATGCCGAACAGGTCGCCGCCCGAGGCCTCGGCGATGGGGTCGGACAGGGTGGCGCTGGTCACCAGAACGCCGTGGGCGGGCAGGATGACGGCGGCCTCCAGCGGCACGGTCGGGTCGATCCAGTGACGGCGGAGCGCCACGTCGTGGATGCGGCCGAAGGCGGTCTCGACCGACAGCCAGTCGACGAAGTCGGGATCGGGTTCGTCGCCGCCGTCCTGAAGCGCCGCCAGCATGGAGCGCCAGCCGGGAAGGGTCATGCGGGCCCGGCGGTCGAGGCCGCGCAGCGCCCCCTCGATGCGGGCGCGGGCCGAGCCGTCGAGCTCTGACGCCTCGTCGTCGAGGATGTCTTCGAGGTGGCGGGCCAGCGCCAGCAGGGGGGCCTCCACCGCCGCGATGGCCTGGGCGGCGCCGCGCGCGGTTTCCAAGAGGGGCTCGGTCGCGGGCCGGACGGCGCATTCGGTGCCGAACTCCGACGAGGCTGAGGAAGCAGCCTCGGAGGTGCGGGCGCGGATCTGCTCAAGCGCAGCCATCAGGAACTGCTCAATCGGGCCGACCGGATTGACCTCTCCCGACGGCGGGGCGATGCGGCCGGAGATGCCTTCGCCGGGCAGGGCGGCGGCGGCGCGGATGGCGTCCTGAAGCGCCTTGGCCGCCGCCTCGTTGTCGGCGCAGAGGTCGCCGAGGCGTTGTTCGAGGCCGCGCCCGCGACGCCCACGCCCCTCCGGCCCCCGGATCCAGCGGCGCAGCTCGGCCGCCTCCTGGCCCGACAGGCAGGCGGAGAAGGCGGAGTCGGCGGCGTCAAACAGATGGTGGCCCTCGTCGAAGACGATGCGTTTCAGGGCGGCGGTCTCATTGTCCTGTTTCAGGCCGCGCGCGGTGCGGGCGCCGTCGAAGGCGGCCTGGGTCATGACCAGGGCGTGGTTGGCGACGACCAGATCGGCCCGGCGGCTGGCGCGGATGGTCTTTTCCACGAAACAGGTGCGGTAGTGGGGGCAGGCGGCGTGGACGCATTCGCCGCGCCGATCGACCAGGTTGGCGGCGCCGGCCTGGTGCGACGGAGCGGTGGCGAACAGGCCCGGCAGCCAGCCGGGGAAGTCGCCGCCGGTCATGTCGCCGTCGCGGGTGTGCATGGCCCAGCGGCTGGCCAGCGCCAGACCGATCAGGTCGCCGTTGCCCAGCTGGGCGGCCTGGACCATGTCCTGCAGATTGAGCAGGCAGAGGTAGTTCTCGCGGCCCTTGCGGACGACGGTCTTGCGGCGCCGTTCGGCGGGGTCGGGCCATAGGGCGGCGCTCTCGCGGTCGATCTGGCGCTGGAGCGCGCGGGTGTAGGTCGAGACCCAGGCGGCGCCCTGATTGCGCTCGGCCCACAGGGAGGCCGGGGCGAGATAGCCGAGGGTCTTGCCGGTGCCGGTGCCGGCTTCCGCCAGCAGCATGCGGGGGCGGCCCTCTTCGTTGCGGGGCGAGAAGGCGTAGGCGGCCTCGGCGGCGTAGTCGGACTGGGTCGGGCGGGTCTCGTCGAGGCCGGACGCCTGGAGCAGCTTCTCCAGCCGGATGCGGGCGGATTCGGAATCGACCGGGGCCGAGCCCGCCTCGCCGCGCGGGGCCTCGTCCTCCCACTCCGCCAGGCGGGACCAGGCGTCGAGGCCGGAGCCGCGATGTTGGCGCTGACGGAGCGGTCCGGCCTGGAGCGCGCCGGACACGCGCCAGGCCCAAGCCCATCCGGCGCGCCCCAGCGTCTCGGCCAGGGTGAAGGCGTCCTCGCGGTGGGGATAGGCGGGGTCGGCGAGTTCGCTCAGCAGGGTCGCGGCGGCGTCGCGAAGAGCGGCGGCCTGGGCCTCGGCCCCCTTGGGTTCAGCCATCCCGAGCGCGAGGGCGAGGCCGCTGGGCGAGGGGGCGCAGAAGGTGGCGGGGCGGACGAAGGCCCACAGTTCCAGCACATCCAGCAGGTCGGCGGACCGGGGCGGGGGCGACAGGCCGAGCCGCCGCGCGGTCAGGCTGGCGTGGGCCACCAGCACGGGGCCGCCCGTGAAGACCCCCTCGGCCGCGCCGCGCCCGATCTTCCGCGCGCCCTCGTCGTCGCAGATCGCGCCCGCGCCCGGAGGGACGGCGAGGGCGGCGGGCAGGGCCAGCCAAGGCTCGGAGCCGGTCAGGCGGCCAGGGGCGATGACGGATTCGTCGGGCACCTCTGACAGATAGCGACGAACGGGGTGAAACGGAACGGGAACATGCTATATCGCGGTAGTGACGCCTCCCGCCGCCAGTCTGCCGCCTCTGTTCGCCGGCTGGTTCGCCTCCCGCGGCTGGGCGCCGCGTCGGCATCAGCTGGAGATGATCGCAGCCGCCGAGGCTGGCTCGCACGCCCTGCTGGTCGCGCCGACAGGGGGTGGCAAGACGCTGGCGGGGTTCCTTCCCTCGCTGATCGAGCTCAGCGAACGGGGGCCGAGGCCGGAGTTCGGGCCGGGGTCGGGCATCCATACGCTCTATGTCTCGCCGCTGAAGGCGCTGACGACGGATGTGGAGCGCAACCTGATGACGCCGATCCGCGAGATCGGGCTGAACATCCATGTCGAGAGCCGCACGGGGGATACGAAGCAGTCCAAGAAGCAGCGGCAGCGCGATAACCCGCCCGACATCCTGCTGACCACGCCCGAGCAGCTGGCCCTGTTCTGCGCCTGGGGCGGGGCGCGGGCCTGGTTCGCCGACCTGAAATGCATCGTGCTGGACGAGGTCCACGCCATCTGGTCGGGCAAGCGGGGAGATCTGCTGAACCTGGCGCTGGGGCGGCTGCAGAGCTTTTCGCCGCGGATGCGGCGGGTGGCCCTGTCGGCGACGATTGATGATCCCAAGCTGATCGCGGAGTGGCTGGCACCTCACTTCCCTTCTCCCCTTGCGGGAGAAGGTGGCCCGTCAGGGCCGGATGAGGGGTACGAGGACGCGAAGGCGTCGGACCCGGCAGCCCTCCCTGTCGATACCGAGTTTCACCCCTCATCCGTCTCGCTTCGCGAGCCACCTTCTCCCGCAAGGGGAGAAGGGGTCGTCATCGTGCGCGGCGATCCCGGCGCGCCGCCGGTCATCGACGTGCTGGTGTCTGAGGGCCGCGTGCCGTGGGCGGGGCATACCGGTCAGCATGCGATCCCGGAGGTGTATGCGGCGATCCAGCGGGCGAACCTCGCGCTGATCTTCGTCAACACCCGCTGGCAGTCGGAGTTCGTGTTCCAGCAGCTGTGGGCCATCAACGACGACAACCTGCCCATCGGCCTGCACCACGGCTCGCTGGCGGCAGAACAGAGGAGAAAGGTCGAGGCGGCGATGGCGCGGGGCGATCTGAGGGCGGTGGTCTGCACCTCGACGCTGGATCTGGGCATCGACTGGGGCGACGTGGATCTGGTGATCCAGATGGCGGCGCCGAAAGGGTCCAGTCGCCTGGTGCAGAGGATCGGCAGGGCCAATCACCGGCTGGATGAGCCCAGCCGCGCCCTGATGGTGCCGGCCAGCCGGTTCGAGCTCCTGGAATGCCAGGCCGCGCGCGAGGCCGTGGCCGACAACGCCTTCGACTGGGAGCCGCGCCACATCGGCACGTTGGACACCCTGGCCCAGCACGTCATGGGGGTGGCCTGTTCGGAACCCTTCGACATGGATGATCTGTATACGGAGGTTACCGGGTGCGCGCCCTATCGTGGCCTGACCTACGAGGCGTTCGAGGAGGTCGTCGACTTCGTCGCGACCGGGGGATATGCGCTGCGGACCTACGACCGGTTCGCGCGGATCGTCAGGAACGCCGACGGCAGATGGACCGTGCGTAACCAGCAGATCGCCCAGCGTCACCGGATGAACGTCGGGGCCATCGTGGCGGCGGGGACGCTCAACGTGAAGGTCGCCTCGCGGCGGGGCGGGGCGTCCAAACAGATGATCGGAGGTCGCAAGGTCGGCGAGGCCGAGGAGTGGTATTTCGAACAGCTGACGCCCGGCGACACCTTCGTCTTCGCGGGCCAGATCTGGGCGTTCCAGGGTATCAGCGGCATGGACGCCCTGGTGACCCACGCGATCGGCCAGGACCCCAAGATTCCCTCCTGGGGCGGGGCGCAGTTCCCGCTGGGAACATCGCTGGCCGTGCGGGTGCGGGCCATGATCCAGGACCGCGATCACTGGCGCGTCCTGCCGCCGGACGTTCAGGAATGGCTGGAATTGCAGGAGCAGCGCAGCCTGATCCCCGACGCCGACAGCCTGCTGGTCGAGACCTTTCCGAGGGGCAGCCGCCACTTCCTGATCGCCTATCCGTTCGAGGGGCGGATCGCCCATTCGACCCTGTGCATGCTGCTGACGCGCCGGCTGGACCGGCTGGGGGTCGGGCCGCTGGGGTTCGTGGTGACGGACTATTCCCTGGCGATCTGGGCGATCCGGCCGATGGATGGTCTGGACTGGGACGCCCTGTTCCAGCCCGACATGCTGGGCGACGATCTGGAGGCCTGGCTGGAGGAGAGCTTCATGATGAAGCGCACCTTCCGCAATTGCGCCCTCGTTTCTGGTTTGATCGAGCGTCGACAGCCGGGGGCCGAGAAGACCGGCCGCCAGGTGACCTTTTCCACGGACCTGATCTACGACGTGCTCCGCCGCCACCAGCCCGATCACCTGCTGCTGCGAACCGCCCGGGCCGATGCCGCATCCGGCCTGCTGGATGTCGCGCGGCTGGGTCAGTTGCTGACGCGGATCGCGGGGCACATTCGCCATGCGCCGCTGGAGCGGGCCTCGCCCTTCTCGGTGCCGGTGCTGGTGATGATCGGGCGCGAGCGGGTCGGTGGGGACGCGGCCGACATGATCCTGGAAGCCTCGGCCCAGGAGCTGATCGACGAGGTCATGGAAGACGCCCCGCCCGAGCTGATGGGGGCGGCATGAACGCGGCATTGCGAGAGGCGCTGACCCCCGCCCGCCGCGCCTGCGGTTCGTTGTCGGTGCGGGTCATGGGCGAACTGTGCGTGCTGCGCTGTTCCGGGGCGCTATGGTTGCCGGAGCATGGGACGCTGGTGGCAGGCGACCTGCACCTGGAGAAGGGCTCGGCCTTTGCGGCGCGGGGCCAGATGCTGCCGCCCTACGATAGCCGGGCGACACTGGACCGGCTGGAGGCAGAGATCGTCGAGTTGGGGCCGCAACGGGTCGTGCTGTTGGGCGACAGTTTTCACGACAGCCGCTCGATCGGGCGGATGGCGGCCGACGACCGCGCGCGGCTGGACCGGCTGGCCGAGGGGCGAGACTGGGTCTGGCTGGAGGGCAACCATGACCGCGACGCCCTGACGGTCGCGGACGCCTGTTCGGGGTCGAGACTGCCGGGGCGGGTGGTCGGAGAGATGGCGCTGGGCGGGCTGTTCCTGACGCACGAGCCGGAAGCGACGCCGAGGCCGGGCGAGGTGGCCGGACATCTGCACCCTTGCGCGCGGGTCATGGCCCATGCGCGGATGGTGCGGCGGGCCTGTTTCGTAACCGATGGGCGTCGGCTGATCCTGCCCGCCTTCGGGGCCTTCACCGGGGGACTGAACGTGCTGGATGAGGCGATCGCGGGGCTGTTCGAAACACCGCCGATGGTGGGCGCTTTGGGGCGGGACCGGGTCCATGCCCTGGCGTGGGGCAGTTTGGTCTAAGCCGAGGCGACGACGGCCAGGCCAAGGGACGCGAGCGCGCCGAGCGTGGCGACGGTGCGCAGTGCCGGATACCAGGCGGGCGGTCGCCTGCGGTCCCACAACCACATAAGGGCCAGGCCCGCGGAAAGAAGACCGAGCCGGATGGGAACGGGCCAATCCAGCGGGAGGAGCGCCGCCCAGGCGACCAGGGCCGGGATGTTGCTGAGGATCAGCGTCGTCGGATCGGGCGCGCCGCTTTCCAGCGCCGCCCCCCAGCGCGTGCCGCCGAGGAAAGACAGGATCACCGCCCCATAGGCGATCAGGGCGGTCAGCCAGGCGTCCGCATTCGGGCCACCTGCCGCAACCATGGCGGCGCAGCCCAGAAACGGGATCAGACCAGCCAAGGCCAAAGCCCAGGCGGTCGTCCTGGCGTGATCCATCACCGTCTCCCCAAAACGCGTGAGGCCGCATAGCCGATGCCCGCCGCGAGCAGGACGCACAGGACGCCATAGATCCATGGGCGGCGATGGGCGAACTCATAGACGTCGCGCTCGAACCCGACCTTGGCGACGGTCAGGGTCAGGTTCGACACCCCCGCCGGTTCGCCGTCGCGGAACAGCCAGACCTCGGCGTGGTATTCTCCGGTCGGGGCGGTGGCGGGCAGTTCGACCTCGGCGCGGAACAGGCCCCGGTCGACGAAGGTCACGCCGTCGGGATCGGTGTTGTAGAGGGCCGCGGCCTCGCGCAGGCGGATCACGGCGCGCCGCCAGTCCAGATAGTCCTCGCCCAGCCGACTGATGACCACATCGCGCACGCCGTAGCGGGTGACGGTGCGGCTTTCCTCGGGCGCGTCGATGCGCAGGTGATCGACGCCGACGCCAAGCCGGCGCAGCTGGCCGAAGCCGGCGATGTCCGACAGGGGCCGCGTCGAGGCGGTCATGTAGAAGCCGGGCGCGCCCTCGAACAGGACGGGGCGGCTATTCAGCCAGACGCCAAGGTTGCGGGTCTTCTTGACCAGGCGGACCGGCTCATCGGGGCCGCGCACCACGACCACGACGTCCGTCGGATCGTCGGTCGGGTTGAACACCGCGCCGTACAGGACGATCGAGGCGCCCCGGAAGCGGGAGTCCACCTGGACCTGGGCATTGGTCAGGGCGGCGGCGACGCGCAGGTCCTGGACTGTGCCGACGGACCGCTCGGGGGCGGGGGCCTCGACGGCGGGCGGCGGTGGCGGAGGGGGCGCCTGGATCATCCGTCGGCCACCCCGGGCGCGATCAGGAAGATGTCGGACGGGCGGACGAACAGCTCTAGCCCCATCTGGATGCCGACCAGCAGAACGATCAGGCCGAGCGCGGCGCGCAGGACGTCGGCCTTGAACCGGCCGGCGTAGCGGACCCCGAGCTGGGCCCCCACGACGCCGCCCAGCAGCAGCAGGGTCGACAGCACGATGTCGACGGTCTGGTTTCGACCCGCCTGGAGCACGGTGGTGATGGCGGTGGTGATGATGATCTGGAACAGGCTAGTGCCCACCACCACGCTGGCCTTCATGCGCAGGGCATAGAGCATGGCCGGCACCAGGATGAAGCCGCCGCCCACCCCCATGATGGCCGACAGAATGCCGGCGAAGACCCCCAGGCCCAGCGGCGGAATGGCGGAGATGTAGAGGCCGGACTTCGGGAAGCGCATCTTCCAGGGCAGGCCGTACAGCCACAGCGGGCGACGGCGCTCCTTGCGCGGCGCGATCTCGCCCCGGACCCGACGCAGGATGGTGGTCAGGCTCTCGTAGAGCATCAACAGGCCGATGGCCCCGAGGAAGACGAGGTAGGAGACCGAGACCACCAGGTCCGCCTGGCCCAGCAGCCGCAGGTAGCGGAACAGCTCCACCCCGCCGATGGCGCCGAGCGCCCCGCCCAGAGCCATGACGCCGCCCATGCGGAAGTCGACGCCGCCTTGGCCCGAGTAGCGGATGACGCCGGAGGTCGAGGAGGCGACGACGTGGCTGGCCTGGCTGGCCACGGCCACGGTCGGGGGGATGCCCATGAAGACCAGGACGGGGGCCATCAGGAAGCCGCCGCCGATGCCGAACAGGCCCGAGACGAAGCCGACCACCGCCCCCAACAGGATCAGGAGCGGCCAGTTCACCGAAATCTCGGCGATCGGCAGATAGATCTCCAAAGGGGCGGGCCTTCGGCTGGAACGAGTACGCTAGACGCCGGGAGGCGAGCGCGGGTGTCTTAACGAGCGGGGGGCCGCGCGGCCACCCCGATCAAGTTCTAGGCGAGTGGTTCCAGGGCGAAGGCCTCGGCCTGGGCGCGGGCGGTCTGGCGGGCCGCCGCCGGGATGGTGGGGCTGAGCCGGTCGACGGCGGCCTGGGCCTGGGGGTCGCCGGCGCGGGCCGCGATCAGGTACCAGCGATAGGCCTGGGTCGGGTCGGGCGCGATGCCCTCGTCGCCGTTCTCGTAGATACGGGCCACATTGTACTGGCTGTCGACCAGACCCTGATCGGCCGCCTGTTTCAGCCAGTCCAGCGCCTCGGCGCGATTGCGGGCCCCGCCGACGCCGTCGAACAGATACATGCCATAGGCGTGCTGGCCGCGCGCATCGCCGGTCTCGGCGGCGCGACGGGCCCACAGCCGGCTCTCGGCCTCGTCGACCTCCAGCCCCGCCTCGCCCGTCTGATAGAGGGCCGCCAGCTTCAGCTGCGCGCCCGGTTCGCCCAGGTTGGCGGCGCGGGTCAGGGTCTCGACCCCGGCCGGATCGTCGCGGTCCAGCTGTTCTATGGCCTGGGCATAGAGGGTTTGGGCCTCGGTCAGGTCGGCGGGGGCGGCATCGATCGGCGCATCGACCGACGGGCTCAGCACCAGGGCTGCCAGGGGCGTGGCCTCGGCCGCATTGGTCGCGGCGCCGCCGAGGGCCTGGCCGACGTCGGCGATGTCGTAGCCGGTCAGGCGGCCTGTGGCGTAGAGGCCGCCGACGACGGCCATGCCGGTGATGGAGGCGACGAAGGCCTTCTTGACCGTGCCGTCGCGCTGGGCCTGTTTGTCCAGACGCTCCTGCAGGCGGGACTTGCCGCCTTTCTTGAGGCCGAGGCCGAAGGAGACGCGAGGGGCGGCCGGTGCGGCGGCCTCGGGCGTGTTCATGGCGGCGCGGGCGGCCTGGATGGTGTCGCGGGTCGAGGCCGCGCGCCCGGCGGCGGCGCCCGCGTTCATCGACGCGCGCAGGCGGCGGGGATCCACGAACTCGGTCTCGGCCGCATAGTCGTCGGCCTCGTCGATCAGGCGATCGGGCGTCGCGGCCATGGCGGCATAGGTCGGGGCGGCCTGGGGCGCCGGGGCCGGTTCGATCCCGGCGATCGCATCCAGGGCGTCCGACACATCGGCCCCGCCGAAGCTGCCGAAGGCCGCAGCCCCGCCGCCGAACGGCGTCGGCTCGGCGGCCGGTTCGATCCGGCGCGGCAGGGCGTCGAAACTGTCGGAGGGGGGCGACGTCTCGTCGATCTGGGACGGGGCGGCCGGGAAGGGTTCAAGGTCCGCCGACAGAGGATCGATCGACCAACCGTCCTCCGGGGCCTCCGCCGTGGCGAAGTCAGGGTCGGCGGGGAAGGCGGCGGCGCGCCAGTCCGGCTGAGCGAAGTCGGCCGAGCGTGGAGCCGGCACGGGCTCGGGCGTCGGGACGACTGGCTGGGACTGGCGCTGGTCCAGGGTCTCGCGCGCCTCGGCCAGCAGCGCGGCGGTGCGTTCCTCGGACAGCCGCATGCGCTCGGCCAGCTCGCCCGAGGCGCGGTCGTAGCGTTGCTCGATCCGCTCGGAACTTTCGCCAAGGCGACGGCCGATGTCTTCCAGCGCCTGGGCGGACTTGCGCTCGGACTGGGCGATGCGGTCGGCCAGACGGTCCGAAATGCGAGTGATCTCGGTGCCCAGCTTCTCCAGGGCGATGGCGTTCTGGTCCTCGGCGCGGGTCAGGCGGTGCTCGATCGCCTGGCCGTAGCGGCCCATGTCGTGTTCTATCTTGTCCGAGACGGACTTGGTCAGGGCCGCCTCGAATTTCTCCAGCCGGGCGTCGCCGACCGTCTCGATCCGGTCGACGCGAGTGTCCAGGTTCTGGGCGATGCGCAGAACCTCGCGGCCCATGGCCTCGATGCCCTGAGCCGAACGCTGCTCGGCCGCGCGGGCTTGTTCGCCCAGCGATTGGACGGCCGCCTCGATGCGGGTCATCCGGCCTTCGCTCTCGGCGGTCTCGAGCCGGCGCATCATCTCGACGCGATTGGTCTCGACCTGGCGCGACAGGGTCTCGGCCAGCTTTTCGAAGCGGGCGGCCTCGCGCACGCCCTCGGGTTCGACGCGGCTCTCGGCGACGCGCATGCGCTGGTCGAGCTCGGCGAAGGCGCGTTCCAGGCTCTTGAGCGCCTGGGTCGTCTGACCCTGGGCGGCGTCCAGCCGCTGACCGACCTGGGCCAGGAGCTCGCTGCCCGCGCCCGAGCCGGCGGCCTTCTCGACCGCCTCGATGCGCGACATCAGGGTCTGGGCCCCGGCGCGCTGGCGCTCCTCGATGTCATACAGGCGGCTGGTCAGGGCGGCGACGGCGGTGTCGGTCTTTTCGGCCGCGTCCAGGCGCTGCCGCGTCTCGTTGAAGCCCGAGCGTTGCCGCTCCTCCATGTCGTAGAGGCGACCCGCCAGGGTGCCGAGCGCCTGCTCGACCTTGGACAGGGTCTCGGCCGACTTGGGCCCCACCTCGCGCTCGAAGGCGCGCAGGCGGCGGTGGCCTTCCTTCAGCTCGTCGGAGATGTCGTCGATGCGGCGGGCGTGGACACCGGCCTGCTGGTCCTGGGCCTCCAGCCGGCGGACGAGACCGGACACGGCCTGATCGACGCCCTGGATGGCGATGGTCGAGCGGCGCTCGGCGGCCTCCAGCCGGGCGGCGATGGCGTCCACCGATGCCGCGACGCGGTGCAGCGTGTCGTCGGAGGCGGCGGGTCGGTAGGCGCGCTCCTCCATCGCATAGGCGTCGTCCAGGCGGCGCGAGCGGCCGCGCCGTTCGAAGGATTCGGAGGCGTGGGGGCGGCGGGGCAGGGGCTGGACGCTGTCGTCCTCGTCCCCGTCTTCCATGATCATGGTGTTGAGCCATTCGCCCAGCGTCATGCCCGACCGGCGCGCCAGATCCTTGGCGACTTCGCGCGCCTTCGGGTCGATGCCCTTCACGCTCCACGGCGCTGCGGCGGCTGCGCTCACTGATTCGGCTCCCGACCCATGTGCTGAACGCTAGTCGCCCATATCCGGGGTGTAAACGACGCGTTAACCCCAACATCTAGACGGCGGCCCAACTTCCTGTGGACAGCGCATTCCGCCCGCCCTGCATGGCCGGTTCGTGGTTAACGAGGGGTGAAGATTAACCTGTCGGAAAGGGTCGGACTTGCGCGCGAGAGAGGTGCCGGCCACATCGCGCCCATGTCCATGACCCTGACGCTTTCGCTGCTGGCCGCCAGCCTGGTCGTCGGAGGGTTCGCCGGTTGGCGCGGGGCCCAGCCCAGCGACTTCTTCAAGCCGCGAATGGTGCCCTGGCGGTTCATCATGCTGCTGGCGGGGGCGCTGGTCTTTCTTCTGTTGATCCATCTGGGCGCGCTGCTGGGCTTCGCGCCCCGGACCTGACGCGAGGTCGCAAGGACGGAACGGCGAGGCGGCTGGGCGGTTATCTCGGCCGAACCCAAGACAGGAGCCTCCCCATGGCCGACCACACCCTGACCGCCGCCGAAGCTGAGAAAGAGTTCTGGAAGTCCCTTAAGGATTCCAACACGGGCATGCTGGGGCTGGACCAGCCGGGCTATCACGCCCAGCCGATGACGGCCTTCCGCGAGGAAGAGACCGGCACGATCTGGTTCTTCACCCGCGACGACACGGATCTGGCGAAGGACGCGGGCATCGGCGGCGGACAAAGCGCCATGTTCCACTATGGCTCCAAGGATCAGAAAATCTGGGCCTGCATTCATGGCGAGCTCTCGGTCCATGGGCCGGATCGCGCGCTGGTCGACCGCTACTGGAACCCCGTGCTGGCCGCCTGGTATCCGGACGGCAAGGAAGACCGCCACCTGACGATCCTGCGGTTCGACGCCGATGACGGCCGGGTGTGGGTCAGCGGCGGTCTGGTCAAGTTCGCCTTCGAGATCGTCAAGGCCAACATCACAAAGACGGTGCCGGACGCCGGTGGCGTCGCCGACGTCAACCTGAGCTAGTCGCCCGCTAGGCACCAGGCCAGCACCGCCTTCTGGGCGTGGATGCGGTTCTCGGCCTCGTCCCAGACGAGGGAGCGGGGGCCGTCGATGACCGCGTCGGTGACCTCCTCGCCGCGATGGGCGGGAAGGCAGTGCAGGAACACGGCCTCGGGGTCGGCCAGGTCCATCAGGGCGTCGTCGACCGTGTAGCCGTCGAAGGCCTCCAGCCGCGCCTCGTAGTCGCCGTCGCCCATCGAGACCCAGGTGTCGGTGACGACGACGTCGGCGCCGCGCACGGCATCGCGCGGGTCGCTGGTCAGGGTGACGTGGACGCCGCCCTTGGCCAGGTCGTGCAGGTTGGGGTGATACTCGGCCGGGCAAGCGACGGTCAGGTGGAAGTCGAACTTGGGCGCCGCGTGCATGAAGCTGTGGCAGACGTTGTTGCCGTCCCCGACCCAGGCGATCGTCTTGCCCGCGATCGGACCGCGATGCTCCTCGATGGTCTGGAGATCGGCCAGGATCTGGCAGGGGTGCGAACGGTCGGTCAGGCCGTTGATGACGGGCACGGTGGCGACCCGGGCGAAGCGCTCGACATCCTCGTGATTGTTGGCCCGGATCATCACCGCATCGACCATGCGCGACAGGACCCGCGCGGTGTCTTCCACCGGCTCGCCGCGACCCAGCTGCATGTCGCCGGCATTGGCGATGATGGCGGCCCCGCCCAGCTGGCGGATGGCGGCGTCGAAGCTGAACCGGGTGCGGGTCGAGTTCTTCTCGAAGATCATGGCCAGGACGCGGTCCGTCGCGGGCGCGTCGGCATCGAGCCGGCCCTGGGGCCAGCCCTTGCGGGCGGCCTTGCGTGCATGGGCGTCGTCGAGGATGGCCCGGAGGTCGGGGGCCTCCAGCCGGTGGATATCGAGGAAGTGGCGGGTCATGGGCGGGCGGTGCCAAAAGGGAAGAGGTTCATCACGGAGAGCACAAAGGGGTCACGGAGGACACGGAGACTATCAGGTTCTGCTTTCCCGCATCGTCACAGAACGAGGCGCCGCAGGCCATCCTTCAGCCGACCGACGTTGAAATTGACGACATAGCCGAGCCTGAGATTGGCGAACTTGAGATAGGTCAGCACCTGGGCCGTATGGATCGACGCCAAGGCGTCGATCGCCTTGATTTCGATGATCACCGATCGCTCGACGAGCAGATCGAGGCGGAAGCCTACATCGAGCCGGGCGTTGCGATAGCTCACAGGAATGGCAACCTGGCGTTCCGCCGCCAAGCCACGCGCGGTCAGTTCTTCGAACAAACAGGCTTCATAAACAGACTCCAGAAGTCCCGGTCCCAAGGCGCTGTGCACAGCGAAGGCCGCATCGATCGCGGCCCTGCCGATCCGGTCTGTTTCGTCGGGTAGGGGTGCACGACCTCTGTGTTCTCCGTGCATCCCTCTGTGCTCTCCGTGATGAACCCCTTCGCCGATCAAGCCGCCATCTTGCCCCGGGCCGCCTCGCAGGTGCGTTCCAGTTTCTCGACGGCCTCGCGGGCCTCATCGAGGGTGAGGTTCAGCGGCGGGAGCAGGCGCACGCAGTTGTCGCCGCCGCCGGCGATCAGGAGGTGCTGGCCGTCGCGGGCCATGGCCATGAACTCGCGATTGTTCGGGACCAGCTTCAGGCCGATCAGCAGGCCCTTGCCGCGCACGTCCTCGATCACGTCCGGAAAGCGCTCCTTCAGGCCGTGCAGCTGCTGCTTCAGATAGCCGGAGATCTCGGCGACGTTGCCCAAGACCTCGGGCGTGTTGATGGTGTTGAAGGCCGCCAGCCCCACCGCCATGGCCAAGGGATTGCCGCCGAAGGTCGAGCCGTGGGCCCCGACCGTCATGCCCTTGGCGGCCTCGGTGGTGGCCAGGCAGGCACCGATGGGAAAGCCGCCGCCCAGAGCCTTGGCGATCGCCATGATGTCCGGGCCGATGCCGGCCCACTCATGGGCCCACAGCTTGCCCGAGCGGCCCATGCCGCACTGGACCTCGTCGAAGATGATCAGGACGCCGTGTTCGTCGCACAGCTCGCGCAGACCCCGCAGGCAGACGTCGGGCATGGCGCGGCAGCCGCCCTCGCCCTGGACGGGCTCGACGATGATGGCGGCGGTGTTCGGCTGGGCGACGGCCTCTTTCAGGGCCTCGTGGTCGCCCCACTTGAGCTGATGGAAGCCCTGCATCTTGGGCCCGAAGCCCTCGGTGTAGTTGGGGTTGGCCGCGGCGTTGATCGCGCCATAGGTCCGGCCATGGAAGGCGCCGTCGAAGCCGTAGATGTCGATGCGGTCCGGCTGGCCGTTCGCCGCGTGATACTTGCGCGCGGTCTTGAGCGCGCACTCGACCGCCTCGGTGCCCGAGTTGGTGAAGAAGACCACGTCGGCGAAGCTGGTCTCGGTCAGGCGATCGGCCAGTGCCTCCTGGCCGGGGATCTTGAAGATGTTCGAGACGTGCCAGAGCTGCTCGGCCTGGGCCTTCACCGCCTCGACCAGCACGGGGTGGGCGTGACCCAGGCCGTTGGTCGAGATGCCCTGGACGCAGTCCAGATACTCGGTCCCGTCCTTGGCCCACAGGCGCGCGCCTCGCCCGCGATCCACTTCCAGCGGCGCGCGATTGTAGACACCCATCAAGTGACCGGACACGGACGTACCTCCAAAAGAAACGAAGCCCCGCCGCAGGTCGCGACGGGACTTTCAGGGTCAGGGACTTGTCCGCCGGGGGGGCGGCTTAGTCAACACCGGGCGGACCTCAGTCCGCCAGATCCGCATCCAGCTGAGTGACGATGTCGGCATAGACCTCGCCAGCAAGATAGACGGTGGCGAAATCGACATTGTCCATGGTGTCGGCCTCGGAGTGGATCACCTGGAACACCCGGGGCACGAAGCCCTCGGCCAGGCCGGAGCCGCCCACGCCATTCAAGGCCAACCACATCTGATGGGCGCCGACCAGATCCTGGAAGCCGAGCGACACCGTCGGAACCGCCGCCGTCTCGCGCTCGATGCCCGCCTCGGGCAGGCCGTAGCCGGAGAATACCCGGTCATCCGACGGGGGGTAGTCGTGAAAGCCGACGCAATCCATCGCGCGCTCGGCGCAGACGATGCGGACGGCGCGCACCGCTTCGGCGGACTGCGCCCCGTTGTTCAGGCCATACATCAGGGTTTGGCCAAAGGCGGCGACGTCGGAGTTCACGACGGCCGCCACATTGGCGAGGCCGTGCGCCTCGACCCATTTGCGGGCCCCGATCAGGCCAAGCTCCTCCTGATCGAAAAAGATGATGCGCACACGATGGGTCAGCGGACGCTCGCGCAGGCGCTTGGCCGCCTCGATGATGCCGACGACGGATGCGGCGTTGTCGACCACCCCGTCGGCCAGCTCGCCGTTGGGAAGCACGACGGCGTCATAGTGGGCGACCAGCAGGATTTCCTTGGCGCCCTCGGGTCCGAAGACGGACGTGACGTTGCGTCCTTCCATCGGACCGGTCCGGCCGTTGCCGCCCTGGAAGGTCTCGACCACCGGCTCGAAGCCGGCGGCGCGGAGTTGCTGGACCGCCACCTCGGTTCGCGCGGCGTTCGTCGGCTGGACGTAGGCGCCGACGCTCTGGAGCAGGAACTCGACGATCGGGTCCTCGACGGGCTCCGGCTCGTCCTGAACGGGTCCGGTCGAGATCAGGGCCGCAGCGAGCAGCAAGGCGCCAAGCATGGTCATTTCCCCCGAGGTGATCCGTTCTTGTAGCGCCAACCTTGACCGTTCACACCCCTTGGTGGGGCGAGAAGGATCAGCTCTTCAGTCGCCAGCCTGACTTGAAGACAAGCCAGCAGGCGACGGCCATGACGACCGTCAGAACCAGGCTCATGACCACGCCGATGATCAGGTCGCCCTCGGCCTGACCGATGAAGCCGTAGCGGAAGCCGTCGATCAGATAGAAGAACGGGTTCCAGTGGCTGATGGTGGCGAAGGGCTCGGGCAGGTTCTCGACCAGGTAGAAGGTTCCCGACAGGAAGGTCATGGGCATGACCACGAAGTTCTGGACCGCCGACAGGTGATCGAACTTCTCGGACCACAGGCCCGCCAGCACGCCGGTCATGCCCATGAACAGGCAGGCGGCCGCGCCGAAGCCGATGATGGCGAAGAGGTTGGCGATGCCCAGCCTGGCGAAGGGCAGGACGCAGACCGCCGTGACCAGCCCGACGGCGAGGCCGCGCGTGGCGGCGCCGAGCGAGAAGCCGATGGTCAGTTCCAGCGGCGACAGCGGCGGTGTCAGGAAATCGGTCGAGGTGCCCATGATCTTGGCCTGAATCAGGCTGGACGAGGCGTTGGCGAAGGCGTTGTTCAGCATCGCCATCATGATGAGGCCGGGGGCCACGAACTCGGCGAAGGGGGTGCCGTGCAGCGGCGGGCGGGCCCCCTGAAGGGCGACGACGAAGACCAGCATATAGAGCAGCGTCGTCACCACCGGCGCGGCGACGGTCTGGGCCCCGACCTTCCAGAAGCGGCGGACTTCGCGCAGATACAGGGTCTGGACCCCGATCCAGTTGATCCCGGCGTAGTGACGCGGGGTGGGCAAGCCGGACGGGCGGGTGGAGGCGAGGTCGGTCATGGGCGGTCAGATGCGGGGCTGAGTTCCCAATAGCAAGGGCCGTCGAGTGGCGCGCGCCGAATGAGAGTCACCGCAAGGCGTGGGAGTGACTCTCACTTCTCTCATTCTTCCCAACGGAGCCAACACGCAGGGACCGTTCCGGCACCACCCTGGCCGAACCCTGCGTCAGAAGCGGTCGTAGGGGTCAGCCGCGCTTCGTCGAACATCGATTCAAGATGTGGTTCCTGTGGACGGAGTGATTCGCACATCTTGCGTCCGTTAAGAGGTCGTTTACGATTAGTTGTGGGTCAAGGGGCCGGGAGGAGGCTCCGGGCGCCACATCTTGAATCAAATGTACCCGGAGGGCGACATGACCGCAGGCTGGACCGAGGATCGCGTCGGCGCGCTGAAGAAGCTGTGGCTGGAAGGCCAGTCGGCCTCGCAGATCGCCAAGCAGCTGGGCGGTGGCGTCACCCGCAACGCCGTGATCGGCAAGGTGCATCGCCTGGGCCTGTCGGGCCGGGCCACCCCATCGCAGCCCGCACGGGCCGCCACGACCTTCCGCCCTGCCCGGGTCCGCACCACCCCGCCGGTGCAGCCGTCGGCGCCGCGCCGGATCGAGGCCGCCCAGCCGCGTCCGGTCGCCCCGACGCCGCCCCTGCCGAGCGTGCAGGAGCTGCCTGGCACGGCCACGGTGATGACGCTGGGCGCGCATATGTGCAAATGGCCGATCGGCGACCCGTCGTCGCCGGAGTTCAGCTTCTGTGGCCGCCGCGCCTCGGAAGGCGTCTATTGCGTCGAGCACGCCCGCGTCGCCTTCCAGCCCGCGCTGAAGCGCAACGGCAAGGACGAACTGGCGCGGTCACTGCGGCGGTATATTTAGGCAAGGGGCGCTACCGCTCGCGACGCGGTCGCTCGCTGCTTGAGCGCAGGCTTCCTTCGGACAAGCAACCTTCGTCGCGACGTCGCGCGGGGGTCACGAACGCCCTCTAGAGGGCCGCATCCGCCTCGTCCGGTTCGCCGGATGAGACACCGGGGCGGGGCTGCGGTTATCCGGGTTGACGCAGCCCCCGACCCGCTCCCGCGAAATCCTCACCCGCAACGCGGGGGAGGGGGACCGCCCGAAGGGTGGTGGAGGGGGCGGCTCCAGAGACGGTGTGCGCGTCCGCCCCCTCCACCATCCTTCGCCAAGCGGCTTCGGATGGTCCCCCTCCCCCGTTTCGCTGCGCTCCCGGGGGAGGAGACTCCTAACTCAGTTCAAGACCCGGCCGCCCGGGACGTCCAGGCTGAAGGCCGGGATCGCCGCCTCGAACGCGCGGCCCGTGGCGTCGGTCATCGTATAGGCCCCCTCCATGGTGCCGGACGGCGTGGGCAGGGGGCATCCCGAGGCGTAGGAATAGCTGTCGCCCGGGGCGATCAGGGGCTGTTCGCCGACGACGCCCGGGCCGCGCACCGTCTCCACATGGCCGGTGGCGTCGGTGATGATCCAGCGCCGCGCCATCAGCTGGACGGCGGTGTCGCCCCGGTTCTCGATCTCGACCTGATAGGCCCAGACCCAGCGACCCTCGTCCGGGTCGGACTGGCCGGCCAGATAGGCGGGGCGAACGCGCACGATGACGCCTTCGGTTTCGGCTTCGTAGGGATGGCTGTCGTGCATGGCCCATGGTCGCGCGCCCGTGTGACCGTTTCAAGCGTGGTCGCGCGTGCCGGGAACGCCGTGTATGGCGGTTCGCATGACCTTCGAATCCCCCGTTCCCGGCATCCTGCCCTGCCAGTCCATCGAGACCCTGATCGCCACAGGCGCGATCACCTCCGCCACGCCGTTCGACGGCGATCAGGTGCAGCCGGCCTCGCTGGACCTGCGTCTGTCCGACCGGGCCTGGCGGGTGCGGGCGTCCTTCCTGCCGGGGCGGCGGCTGGTGTCGGAGCGGATCGCGGATGTCGAAATGCACCCGATCGACCTGTCCAAGGGCGTCGTGCTGGAGAAGGGCTGCGTCTATATCGCCGAGCTGCAGGAGCGGCTGAGCCTGCCGCCGGGACTGATCGCGCGGGCCAATCCGAAAAGCTCGACCGGGCGGGTCGACGTCTTCGTGCGGCTGCTGACCGACCGCGGCGGATCGTTCGACGACGTGGAGGCGGGCTATGAGGGGCCGCTCTATCTGGAGATCGCGCCACAGACGTTTTCCATCCTGGTACGGCCGGGCACGCGGCTGAACCAGCTGAGGCTCAAGGCCGGGGAGCCGCCGAAGCTGGAGACGCGATCGGTGGGCGTCGATCTGCAGGGCGCCGAGGTCGTGGGTTTCCGGGGGCGTCGGCACGCGGGGGTGGTGGATCTGGACCGCATCGACGGCCATGATCCGAAGGACTTCTGGGAGCCGTTGACGCTCCGGCGCGGCGAGCTGCTGCTCGACCCGGGCGAGTTCTACATCCTGGCGTCGAACGAGGCGGTCGAGATCCCGGTTACGCAGGCCGCCGAGATGACGCCGATCGACCCCAGCGTCGGCGAGTTCCGCGTCCACTACGCCGGCTTCTTCGACCCCGGCTTCGGCACCGACGAGGCGCATGGGGCCGGGTCCAAGGGGGTGCTGGAGGTGCGGACCCACGACACGCCGTTCCTGTTGGAGCACGGTCAGATCGTGGCGCGGCTGGTCTATGAGCCGCTGACCGAGCGACCGACGCGGCTGTATGGCGAGGGCGGCAGCCACTACCAGCGGCAGGGGCTGAAGCTGTCGAAGCATTTCCGGGCGTGGGGGTAGGCTCAGGGATTGGGGATTAGGGATTAGAGAGGCGTTCGAATGTGCGGATCGACCTCGCCTCCAATCCCTAATCCCCCACTTCACGCCAGCCGATCCGCTTTTCTGAGATCCGGGAACAGCTTGGCCCACAGTCCCGTCGCGCCCAGCGCGCCGATGCCGCCGAACACCGCCGCGCCGATGGGGCCGAGGAAGCGGACCATGACGCCGGAATAGGCCTCGCCCAGTTCGTTCGACGCGCCGATGAACAGCATGGAGACCGAGCTGACCCGTCCGCGCATGTGGTCGGGCGTGGAGAGCTGGATCAGGGTCTGGCGGATGTTGACGCTGATCATGTCGGCCGCCCCGCCGATGAACAGGGCGGCCGCCGACAGCCAGACGACCTTGGACAGGCCGAACGTCAGGGTGGCGAGGCCGAACACGGCGACCGAGGCGAACATCCAGATGCCGCCCTTGCCCGGGATCGGATAGCGGGCCAGCCATAGGGCGGTGGTGAAGGCCCCGAGGCCGAACGCGGCGCGCAAGAGGCCGAAGCCCTCCGGTCCGACCTGGAGGATGTCGCGGGCGAAGATGGGGGTCAGCAGGGCCACGCCGGCGAACAGCACGACGATCAGATCGAGCGAGATGGCGCCGAGCACGATCTTGGTGTTCCAGACGTAGGACAGGCCCTCCTTGACCGACTGCCAGCGGCCGGGGCCGCCTTCGACGCGCTGGGGCTGGCCGCTGGTGCGCATGAGGAGGAAGGACAGGAAGCCCACGGCGAACAACGCCAATGAGACGCCATAGGCCAGGGGCGTCGCGATCCCGACGATGACGCCCCCCAGGGCCGGGCCGGCGATGGCCCCGGTCTGGAAGGCGATGGACTGGGCGGCGATGGCGCGGGGAAGCGCCGCGCGGCCGACGACCATGGGCAGGAAGGCCTGGCTGGCCGGAGCCAGGAAAGCGCGCGAGGCCCCGAAGGCGACAGCCACGCTGAGCAGACCCCAGAGTGGCGGATTGCCGTGGATCGCCATGGCCAGATAGGCGAGGGCGCAACTGGCCTCGGCGACGATGGCCAGCATGACGGTGGTGCGGCGGTTGCGCCGGTCCGCCATCTCTCCGGCGGGCAGGGTCAGGGCCAGCAGCGGGATGAACTGGGCCAGACCGACGAGGCCGAGATACAGGCTGGCCTGTTCGATCGGATGGTCGCGGCGCGCGATCTCATAGACCTGCCACAACAGGGCCGAGGACTGGATCTGGATGGCCAGCACGGCCGCCAGCCGCCCGAGCCAGATCAGGCGGAAGTCCCGAAAGACCCACGGGTTGGTGCCGTGGGCGGCGAGCGCGGCCTCCGCGTTGGGCTTGGTGATCGGCTCGGGCGTCTCGGGAGAGTCCGTCACGTCACCCGGCCGGCGCTCGTGTCGTAGGGCGTCCCGTCCTTGTGGCGATAGGCCGTGTCGCCGTCGCCGGCGATCATCAGGTCGATGTCGGGATAGTCGACCGCGTCATGATCGGGATTGCGGCCGCCGACCTCGAGGAGGACGGCGGGCTCGCTTGAGCGGTTGACCAGATGATGGCCGTTGGCGACGCCCTTGGGAAAACCGGCGCAGTCGCCGGCCCTCAGCACCGTCTCCCCGTCTTCCTCGATCAGAACGACCTCGCCGGAGACGACCCAGACGAACTCGTCCTCGGCCGTGTGCCAGTGCCGCTGGGAGGACCAGACGCCGGGTTCGAGCACCAGCCGGTTCACGCCGAACTGGGTCAGGCCCGCGGCGTTGCCCAGCCGCCTACGCCGGCGGTCCAGGCAGGGCGCGTCGAAGGGCGGCGGATAGGCCGTGCCGTTGCGTTCGGGGGCTGCGTCGATGTCGATCCGGGGCATGGTCTTCTCGCGGCTGCGAAGTCCCCCTAAAGCATGACCGCATGAGCGGCGCATCAACTCCTGTGATCGATCCTGTCCGGCTGACCCAGGACCTGATCCGACGGCCCTCCGTGACGCCCGCCGACGAGGGGGCGATGGACATGCTGGAGCGGGTGCTGACGGGCCTGGGCTTCACCTGTCGGCGCATGGCCTTCGAGGGGCCGGGCGGGGAAGGCGTGCATGCGCGGATCGAGAACCTGTACGCCCGGCTGGGCACGGCCTCGCCCAACCTCTGCTTCGCCGGCCACACCGATGTCGTGCCGACGGGGGACGGGGCGGCCTGGTCGTCGGGTCCGTTCGAGGCGGAGGTGAAGGACGGCGTTGTCATCGGCCGGGGCGCGGTGGACATGAAGGGCGGGATCGCCGCCTGGGTCGCCGCCGTGTCGCGGGTGCTGGCGGCCCAAGACCAAGAGGGGGGGCCGCCCAGGGGTTCGCTGTCGTTCCTGATCACCGGCGACGAGGAGGGCCCGGCGCTGCACGGCACCAAGCGGGTGGTCGAGGCGCTTGGGGCCGAGGGCGAGGTGATCGACGCCTGCGTGGTCGGCGAGCCGTCGTCGCTTCAGAGGCTGGGCGACACCATCAAGATCGGGCGGCGCGGGTCGCTGAACAGCTGGATCACCGTGCATGGGAAACAGGGCCACGTCGCCTATCCCGACCGGGCGGCCAATCCCGTGCCCGTGCTGGTGCGGCTGCTGGCGCGGCTGGACGCCCATGTGCTCGATCAGGGCTTTCCTTCTGTCGCTAGCGTCCCGCTCGCGGAGCGGGACTGCTTGAGCGTGGCGTTCCAGCCCTCGAACCTGGAACTGACCACGGTCGACGTGGGCAATCCGGCGACCAACGTCATTCCGGCCGAGGCGAAGGCGCGGCTGAACATTCGCTTCAATCCGGCCCAGACCGGCGACGGCTTGATCGACTGGCTGAACCGCGAGGCGGGGGCGGTGCAGGCCGAGACGGGATTGCAGATCACCCTGGAGCATATGTGCTCGGGCGAGGCCTTCCTGACGCCCGAAGGCTGGTTCACCGGAGCGGTGCAGGACGCGGTCGAGGCCGAGCTGGGCGTGCGACCCGAGGCCTCGACCACCGGGGGGACGTCGGACGCCCGCTTCATCCGGGCGCTGTGCCCGGTGCTGGAACTGGGTCTGGTCGGCCAGACCATGCACCAGATCGATGAGCGGGTGCCGGTCGCCGAGATCGAGGCCCTGACCGGGGCCTATCAGCGTGTCATCGAGACCGTGTTCGCACGGGCCGGGCCCGCTTTGCCTTGAAGCGCGGGCGTTTCGCGGTCATATAGGGGAACCCACGGGGAACGCGGCTGCGTGCCGCGCGCTTCTCGTTGGGAACCGTGAAATCATAAGGAACCGACGCCCATTCGCCGTCCGATGAACCAGCCGCCCACCAAAGATGGGCCGCCCATGAACCAAGACATCCGCGCCCCCCGCGTCCTGCTGATCGACCAGAACGGGGAAAAGCAGGGTGTGATGCCGACCTCCGCCGCTTTGGAGGCCGCCGAGGAGGCGGGGCTGGACCTGGTTCAGATCGTGTCGACGTCCGAGCCGCCGGTGGCCAAGATCCTCGACTACGGCAAGTTCCGCTTCCAGGAGCAGAAGAAGAAGGCCGAGGCGCGCAAGCGTCAGAAGGTCGTCGAGCTCAAGGAAATCAAGCTGCGCCCCAACATCGACGTCCACGACTATGAGGTGAAGGCCAAGGCCATGCACCGCTTCTTCGACGAGGGCGACAAGGTCAAGGTGACGCTGCGCTTCCGCGGCCGCGAAATGGCCCACCCCGAACTGGGCATGAAGCTGCTGAACAAGGTCCAGGCCGACTTCGACGAGATCGCCAAGGTGGAATACTCCCCCCGCATGGAGGGCCGCCAGATGATCATGATCCTGGCGCCGAAATAGGCCGTCAGGCGGCCTCTGCCGCCGCGTCGTCCATCACTCCCGAACCCAGCGCCCGCCGGATCGCGTTCAGAAGCGCGTCCGGCTGGATCGGCTTGGACGCCACGCCGTTCATGCCGGCGGCGATGTAGTCCGCCTCGTCGCGTGTGTCGGCGTTGGCGGTCAGGGCCAGGATCGGCACCTGGCCAGCGGGACCGGGCAGGGCGCGGATGGCGCGCGTCGCGGCGACCCCGTCCATCACCGGCATCTTGATGTCCATCAGGATCAGGTCGAACGGGCGCGACCGTGCGGCCTCGACCGCCTGGGCCCCGTCGGCGACGGTCTCGTGCGAGCAGCCGAACATCTCCAGCAGGCGCGTGGCGACGAAGCGGTTGGTCGGATTGTCGTCGGCGACCAGCACATGCAGCGTCTCGTGCGGCGTCGGCTCGGCCATGACGTCGCGCCCGGCCCGCATCTCGGGTCCGCAGCAGGGCAGGTGCAGGGTGAACCGGAACCGCGCTCCGCCCTGGGGCGACCGGGACAGGCCGATGGTTCCGCCCATCCGCTCGATGATCTGACGGCAGATGGCCAGGCCCAGGCCCGCGCCGGCACCCTCTCGTCCGGCCTCGCCCGTGTTGAAGGGCTCGAAGATGGTCGCGGCGGCCGTGTCCGGAATGCCGGGGCCGCTGTCGTCGACGACAGCGTCCAGCCGCACCGCGCCGTCGTCCCATCGCGTGGACAGGGCGACGGCCACCGAGCCGGCGACGGTGAACTTCAGCGCGTTGCCGATCAGATTGTTGAGCAGTTGCTTGATCCGCATGGCGTCGCCCATGACCCAGTCGTAGCCGGTCGTGTCGCAGGCGACGCTCAGAACCAGCCCCTTCTCCTCGGCGCGCGGGCGCCACAGGGCGTCGAGGTCGGCGGCCAGGGCGTCGACGTGCAGCGGCGCCGGTTCCAGCGTCAGAATGCCGGCCGAGGCGCGCGACATGTCGAGGGCGTCGGTCAGCAGCCGCAGCAGGCTCTGACCCGAATCGAGGATGGTCTGGACGTAGGGGCGCAGCTCCTGCTGCTGAAGCTTTCTGTCGAGCAGGCCGGCGACGCCGAGCACGCCGTTCAACGGCGTGCGGATCTCATGGCTCATGACCGCCAAGAACTCGGACTTGGCGCGGCTGGAGGCGCGGGCCTCGGCCTCGGCCTCGGCCAGGTTTCGGGCCAGGGCGGTCATCTCTTCGGCGCGGGCGCGGTAGAGGGCCGAGCCGGCCTGGAGGATCTGGACGCCCGCCCCCACGCCGAGATAGCGGCCGTTCTCGACGACGATGAAGCCCCGCAGCAGCATGTTCAGCTCGGCGGCGTCGACATTGGCGAAGAAGGTCTCGGCCGAGGCGTCCGCCTCGGCCGTCGGGGGGTGGGCGTCCATCAGCACCGACGCGGGCCTGCGGGCGTACAGCGCCCGGCCGAACTCGGCGGCCATCTTCAGGATGAAGGCGTTGCGTTCGATCAGGCCGAGGGGACGCCGGTCGTCGTCGACCACGGCGATGGCCAGGGTGTTGGGCTCGGCCTGGAACCGGTCGAACACGACCGCCCCCAGGGTGTCGGGCGACACCGGCTCCACCGCGTCAATGAAATCGCCGATCCGAGCCATCGGGCCTCCTGTCGGTCGCCAGACATAGGCCCGGTGCCTTAATGCGGGCTTTGCCGTTCTTGAAACTTTTGCAGCGATTTCATCACGATATGTCCGTAAACGGAGCAGTAACGGGGCGCGGCGCCGGGGCTCTCGCATGGGCGGCCGCGCTCGGCTAGAAGGCGGCATGCCCGACAGCCTGACCGTTCCCGCCCCGCCCGATCGTCGTGACCGGCGGGCGCTGGCGGTGCTGTTCGCCATCGTGTTCATCAACCTGGTGGGCTTCGGCCTGGTCGTGCCGCTGCTGCCCTTCTTCGGCGACAGTCTGAACGCCGAGGCCTGGCAGGTCGCGCTGATGTTTTCGGCCTATTCGGTGGGTCAATTCTTCGCCGAGCCCTTCTGGGGGCGGCTGTCGGACCGGATCGGCCGCAAACCCGTGCTGCTTATCACCGTCTGCGCCAACGCCGTCGGCTATCTGATGCTGGCCTTCGTGCCCAACATCTGGCTGGCCATCGCGGTCAGGCTGTTCACCGGCCTGGGCGCGGGCAACGTCTCGACGGTCCAGGGCTATGTCGCCGACGTCACCCCGCCGGAAAAGCGCGCGGGGCGGATGGGGCTGATCGGGGCGGCGTTCGGGGCGGGCTTCATCGCCGGGCCGGGCCTGTCCGGCATCCTGGTCCAGGAGGACATGGGGCGGCTGGGCTATCAACTGCCGATCTTCGCGGCCTGCGGACTGGCGGTGCTGGCGGCCCTGGGCGTCGTCTTCTTTCTGAAGGAGAGTCTGCAGCGATCCGCGTCCCCGCCGGAGCGGACGCCCTTCCTGAGCGGGGTGCGTGACGCCGCCGCCAATCCGGTGATTTCGCGCGTGATCCTGGTGACCCTGATCTTCATGGCGGGCTTCTCGGGCATGGAATCGACCTTCGGCCTGTGGACCGGGGCCCGTTATGACTGGGGCGCGCGCGAAGTGGCCTTCGCCTTCATGGCCGTGGGGATCGTCTCGGTGCTGTCCCAGACGGCGGTCACCGGCCGGCTGGCGCGGAGGTTCGGCGAGAGCCGGGTTCTGGCCGGGGGCTGCCTGATGTTCGGGCTGGGCCTGCTGGGCCAGATGTTCTCGCCGGGGGCGTGGTTCGTGACGGTCGCGATGATCGTCGGGGGCTTCGGCATGGCGATGACCATGCCCAACATCTCGGCCATGATCTCCCGGGCCAGCCCGCCGGACCGGCAGGGCGCGATGCTGGGGCTGAACATGGCGGCGAGCTCTTCCGGTCGGATCGTGGGGCCGATCGTGGCGGGCGCGATGTTCTCGGGCCTGGGACATGATTGGCCGCTGGCGGTCGGAGCGGTTCTGATGATCCCGGCGGCGATCATGGCGATCAACGCTGGGCGGGCCTCGACACGCGCGTCCCCGGTTCCGATCGCGGCGGAGTAAGCTTGCCTTTCGGCGTCGCTTCGCCTAGAAGCCGCGCCTTCGCGTACGGACCGCCGGGCGAACAGGCATGCCTGGGCGGTACGAATGGACCTTGATGGTTCGAACGGGCCCTGCCCTTCAAGAGAGAGTCAAAATGCCGAAACTGAAGACGAAGTCGGGCGCCAAGAAGCGCTTCAAATTCACTGCGACCGGCAAGGTGAAGGCCGGGGTTGCGGGCAAGCGTCACCGCTTGATCAGCCACAACTCCAAATACATCCGCCAGAACCGCGGCACCTCGGTCATGGCCGACGCCGACGCCAAGAAGATCAAGTCCTACATGCCGTACGCCTGATCGGCGCGCGCATCCGACTGATCCCATCGCACAGAATTTGAAGGACTAAGAACATGGCACGCGTGAAACGGGGCGTTACGTCCCACGCCCGTCACAAGAAGGTTCTGGAGCAGGCCAAGGGCTTCTCCGGCCGCCGCAAGAACACCATCCGCACGGCCAAGGCCGCCGTGGACCGCGCCGGGCAGTATGCCTATCGCGATCGCCGCACCAAGAAGCGCAACTTCCGCGCCCTGTGGATCCAGCGCATCAACGCCGCCGCCCGCCAGGAGGGCTTCACCTACTCGCAGTTCATCCATGGCCTGTCCAAGGCCGGGATCGAGCTGGACCGCAAGGTGATGGCCGCCATCGCCGCCGACGAGACCGGTTTCAAGGCCATCGCCGACAAGGTGCGCGCCGCGCTCGCCTGATCGGGGATCGAAGGCGATCGAGAACAGGGCCGTCCGGGCGACCGGGCGGCCTTTTCGTTTGCGAAGGCGCAGCAAGAAAAAAGGCGACCCTTTCGGATCGCCTTTGAGGTGGCATCATCGAGAATGAGGCGCGGAGGCGGCGGGACCTGCTGTGGCGGGTCCAAGTCGGGGGGCGTCGTCGCCTCCGCAGTCCGATAACGGCGGATGCCCGACCGCGTTCCCTGAGGCCGGAAGTTTTTTCGCGCGATAGACGAAGCGGAACGGTGACGCTCGCCGATGCGTTTCGACCGCTCAATCCCCTGCACCGGAGCGCACCGCATGACCCATGATGATCCCCACTCGCGAGCCGCAGACGCCGTGCACGAGGGGCGACCGGTCGAGGAGCAGTTCACCAAGCAGGGGCGGGGCGGACGAAGGATCAGCGTCGTCCTGGCCCTGGGCATCGGACTGACCGCGCTCGGCTTCTTCATTCTCTATCTGTTCTTCAGCCCGGGCTTCTCGGCCGGCGATCCGAACACCGGCCAGCAGGGCGTCGATTCCGCCGCCTTCCAGGGCGATGGCGTGCCCGCCGCGGACGCGCCGACGACCTCGACCGGCGAACCCACGGCTCCGCCGACGGGCGAGGCCCCCAACGTCAAAGCCCCCACGGTCCAGGCGGCCCCCTCGTCGGCGGAGTGACGGGGCCGGTCCCTTGACGAAAAAGGCCCCGCCGGCGCGACCGGCGGGGCCTTTTTCCTTTCCACGGCGCGCCTGGGCTCAGGCGGCTTCCTTCTGGCGCGTCGGATGGAAGAACAGCGCCTGGCTGATCGCCGCCTTCACCGTCTCGGGCTGGAACGGCTTGGTGATCAGGAAGGTCGGCTCGGGGCGCTCTCCGGTCAGAAGCCGTTCCGGGAAGGCGGTGATGAAGATCACCGGCACGTCGAACCGCTTGAGGATATCCTTGACCGCGTCGATGCCCGACGAGCCGTCGGCCAGCTGGATATCGGCCAGGACCAGACCCGGGCGGTGACGGGCGACGGCGTCGACGGCCTCGTCATGGGTCGTGGCGGTGGCGGTGACGTTGTGACCCAGCTCGCGCACCAGGCTCTCGATGTCGGCCGAGATGATGGCTTCGTCCTCGATGATCAGCACGTCGGTGGCCAGTTCGGCGTCGATCTCGGCCTGTGCCTCGCCGATCAGCCGCTCGACCGCATGGGCGTCGGACGACAGGATCTGGGCGGCCTCGGACGGGGTGAAACCCTCGAGCGCGGTCAGCAGAAAGGCTTGGCGCGAACGCGGCGCGATCCGCATCAGGCGGCTGGCGGCGTCGCCGTGCGTCTCCAGACCGCTCGCGTCTTCGAGATGGGCGCCCGTCGACGACCAGATGGTGTGGAAGACGTGGTAGAGGGCGACGCGGGGCGTCATGTCCGGAGACAGTTGCCGCTCCCCGGCGGCGAGAGCCTCCAGCGCGACGCGGACGTAGTTGTCGCCGGTGGCCTGGTCGCCCGTCAGCGCGCGGGCATAGCGACGGACATAGGGAAGATGCGGCGCGAGTCTGGCCAGTAGGCTCATTATAGAAGTCCCCGACAGTAGGTTCGCGCGCCTGTCTTTCAGGCGCGTCTCGCGTGTCTAACGTAGCATCCCCGCCACGGTTCCGCGTCGCGGATCGCAGCTTGACCATAAAATGCGTCCGGGGTCGGAACCGGCCCGCGGCGACGACGTTAGCGGCCTCACAAGTATAGGTCGGCCGTGCAAGGCCGGCGCGCATCCCGCGTGAATGAGATCAACGAGCTGGCGGCACACCACAACATGATCGACACCCCCGACCCCCGGCGCAAGCCCGCCGCGGCCCCTGCGAGCGAACCCGGCCTGGAGGAGGCGCGTCTGCGACAGCAGGCCATCGGGGTGAAGCTGCGGCACATGTTCGATGAAGTCGTGAACGAGCCGGTTCCCGACGAGTTCCTGGAAATCCTGCGTCGCGCCGATCAACGCGGATCGGGTGGAGGCAAGGCGTGAGCGCGGCCCCCAAACCTCCCTCGGCCGACGACGAAGGCTTCAAGCGCGAACTGGTTCAGCTGATCCCCCACCTGCGCGCCTTCGCGCGGACCCTGACGGGCGACGCGACCGCCGCCGACGACCTGGCCCAGGACGCCATGATGAAGGCGTGGGATGCGCGCGCCAGCTATCAGATGGGCACCAATATGAAGGCCTGGACCTTCATGATCCTGAGAAACCAGTTCTACTCCGAGAAGCGTCGCTCCTGGCGCTCGTCGCAACTGGACCAGGAGGCCGCCGAACGGACCCTGGTCGCCGTCGACGATCCCGAGGCGCCGGTGGCCCTGGATGAGTTGCGCCAGGCGCTGAACACCTTGCCGGAGGAGCAGCGCGAGGCGCTGATCCTGGTCGGCGCGGGAGGCTTCGCCTACGAGGAGGCCGCCGAGATCTGCCAGTGCGCCGTCGGCACGGTGAAGAGCCGCGTCAGCCGGGCGCGCAAGGCGCTCCAGGCGACCCTGGAGCGCGGCGGCTACAGCCGGGACGGGCGCGCGGCCGGTGACGCCATGCGCTCGATTCTGGCGGATGCGGATCGCCTGAGCGCGGCCCGTCAGGGCTGAGGGCGTGGCCCCCGCCGGAGATCAGGGACCGCGTCGGCGGCGCCTGGGCGCGCCCGGCATGTCGCGGTTTCCCGGCCGGGAGCAAGGGCTGGCGCGGTTCGAGGGAATTCGGTTCCGGCTGGGCGTCGCCCTGGCCGTCGCCCTCCTGCCCATCCTGGTCCTTCCGGCCCTGCTGTCGTGGGCGGACCTGGATCCGATCGGGGTTTTTCTCGCGCCGATCGTGGCCTGGATCGTCGCCTTCGGCACGGTGATGTGGGTGACCGAGCGCATCGTCGTGCGCTGGCTGGACTATCTTGAGCGGATCGCCGCCCTCTACGCACGGGGCCGCTATTCCGTTCGCCCGGTCCAGGCCTCGCACGCGCCGTCCGAAGTGCGTCGACTGGCAGCCACGCTGGATGAACTGGCCGAGGCCATCACCGCGCGGGATCGGTCGCTGAACGAGAGCCTGGTGGAGAAGGACGCCCTGTTGCGGGAGATCCATCACAGGGTGAAGAACAATCTGCAGATCATCTCGTCGCTGTTGTCGATGCAGCAGCGGGCCTTGAAGGACGAGCCCGCCAAGGTCGCCTTGGGCGACACGCGTCAGAGGATCTCGGCCCTCGCCCTGATCTATCGCACCCTCTACCAGAGCGACGACATTCGCCATGCCGACGCCAGCGACTTCCTGATGGAGCTGGTCGGCCAGCTGGTGGCCAGCGACAGCGGGCGCGGCCCGGTGGTGACCAGCGACATCAAGGCCGACAGCCTGATCGTCGATCCCGACAAGCTGGCTCCCCTGGCCCTGTGGCTGGTCGAGGCGGTGACCAACGCCCAGAAGCACGCCTTCGCCGGACGCGGCGGCGCGCTCCAGGTGCGGTTCAGGGTGCTGGGCGAGACCAGCGTGCTGGAGGTCGAGGACGACGGTCCCGGGCCAAGCGATCGCGACATGGAGACCGGCGTCGGTCGCACCCTGATGGGGGCCTTCGCCAAACAGCTGAGGGGCGAGGTCGAGATCGTGCCGGCCGCTCCACGCGGCACGATCGCGCGGATGACCTTCGCCACGCCCGAGGCGATCCAGCCCATCGACCCTCGCGATCTGGATCGGGTGGACGCCGTGGTCAAGCCGGGAACCCTGTCGCGCGCGTCGCGTTGAGCACGGGTATCGGCGGGACCTCCCCACCGTCGCCCGTTTCCAGGAGTTATCCATGCGTAAGGTCTTCGTACTGTTCGCCGCCGCCGCCGCCCTGACCACCGCCGCCTGCAACACCGTCGCCGGTGCCGGCCGCGACACCCAGGCCGTGGGATCGGCCGTGACCGAGGCCGCGAACGACGCCGCCGACTGAGTCCGGCGCACGTCCGACCGTTTGAACCCCGTCGGCCCCGCCGACGGGGTTTTCTCTTGTCCGGGTTCGCACGGCCCCGCTAGGTTCGCCGCAAGCGTCGGAGACAGGACGCGGGGGAGCCACGATGACCGATCACGCCGCCGAGCCGAGCAAGCCTGAGCCTGGCGAGCCCGGGCTAACCACTGTCGTGGGAGCCTCGGCGGCGGGCACGGCGTTTGAGTGGTACGACTTCTTCATCTTCGGCTCGCTGACAGCCGTCATCGCCCGGCATTTCTATGCCGATGTGGGCGAGGCGACCGGATACATCCTGGCCCTGCTGACCTTCGGCGTCGGCTTCGTCGTGCGGCCGCTGGGGGCCCTGGTGTTCGGCTGGTTCGGCGACCGGACGGGACGCAAGACCACCTTCCTGGTCACCATCACCCTGATGGGGGTGGCCACCGTCGCTATCGGCCTGCTGCCCGACTATGACCAGATCGGCCTGTGGGCCCCGGCCCTGCTGATCTTCCTGCGCATTCTCCAGGGGTTCGCCCTGGGCGGCGAATATGGCGGCGCGGCCATCTACGTCGCCGAACATTCCCCGGCGAAGTCGCGCGGCTTCCTGACCGGCTGGATCCAGACGACGGCGGCGCTCGGCCTGATCGGCGCCCTGACCGTGATCCTGGCCACCCGCGCCATCGTCGGCAACGAGGCGTTCGACGAATGGGGCTGGCGAATTCCCTTCCTGCTGTCGGCCGGGCTGTTGACGATCTCGCTGTGGATTCGGCTGAAGCTGAACGAGAGCCCGACCTTCCGCCGCATGGAGGCCGAGGGCGGGGCGCGGCGGGCGCCGTTTCGAGAATCCTTCCTGGAATGGAAGAACCTGAAGTTCGTGCTGCTGGCCCTGTTCGGCACCATGATCGCCCAGGGCGCGGTCTGGTACTGCGGCTATTTCTATTCGCGCTTCTTCATGGAGCGGATTCTGAAGGTCGAGGTGGCCACGGTCGACATGGTGATGCTGTGGCTGACCGTCGTGTCGGCGGTGCTGTATGTCTTCTTCGGCTGGCTGTCCGACAAGCTGGGCCGGAAGCCCGTCATGCTGTTCGGCATGATCCTGGCGCTGGTCGCCTTCTTCCCCGGATTCCAGGCCCTGACGCGGGCGGCCAATCCGGCGCTGGCCGAGGCGCAGGCCTCGTCGCCAGTGACCGTGATCGCCGATCCGGCCACCTGCGCCCTGCAGTTCGATCCTGTCGGCAAGGCGGCCTTCGCCAGTTCCTGCGATCTGGCAAAGACGGTGCTGTCGAACGCCGGCGTCTCCTATGTCAACGTCGCCGCGCCCTCAGGATCGCTGGCCCGCGTCCGGGTCGGCGAGGTCGAGGTGGTCTCGGCCGAGGGCGAGGGCCTGCCGCCCGCCGAACTGGCCGCCGTCAAGGCCGAGGTCGAGGGACGCATCAAGGCGGCCCTGGTCGGTGCCGGCTATCCCGAGCGGGCCGATCCGGCGCGGGTCGATCTGCCGATGATCTTCGCCATCCTGATGATCTTCATCGTGGCGGCCACGGCCCTGTACGGACCCCAGGCGGCGGCCCTGGTCGAGCTGTTCCCCACGCGCGTGCGCTATACGGCGATGAGCCTGCCCTACAACATCGGCACCGGCTGGGTCGGGGGGCTGCTGCCGGCGGCGAGCTTCGCTCTCGTGGCATGGTCGGGAAACATCTATTTCGGTCTGTGGTACGCGGTCGTCTTCACCGCCATAGCCGTGGTCGTGACCCTGGTGTTCATGCCGGAGACCAGGGGGCGGGACCTCAACACCATCGGGGAGTGAGATCGCGGTCGTGCCCCCTGTCAGGGGAACCCGGTGGACGCGGGTCGCGTTCGGTGACGGTGTCAGCAATGTGTCGCAACAATCGAGTTGGTGCGGCGCTGAAGTTGGTGCAGATTAGTGCTCGCTAACGGGCTGTGAGGGGACCGTTGATCCGTCTGTCGGGATGTGTGTTCGGTGTCGTGGCGCTGGTGGCCGGATCGGTCCCCGCGGGCGCGCAGACTGTGGTCAATCAGAATTGGTCGGACGGCGAGCAGCGGACGGCCTCCACCATCACCGCCCAGCTGAACCGGCAGGCCGGGTTCAACGTCGCCGCCGAGCGCGAGTTCGGCCCCGCGCTGGAGTTCGCAACCGACTATACGCCGATCGCGGCCCAGAGCCCGTTCGCGGCGACCACGACCCACGACGTCTGGCGCGAGGGAGAAGGTCACGCCGACCGCCTGCGCCTGCGCCAGCGCGGAGAACTGCGCCGGGCCGATGGCTCGCCCCTGCCTTTGACGCCTCTGGATCAGGCGGCTTTCGACGCCGAGGGCTATGATCTGTCCTATACCCGCGGCTGGCCCGTGGCGCGGGGCTATACGGCCTCCGGCCTGGAGGTGACGCTGACCCCGCACGCCGGGGTCGGGGTCGGCGACCGGGGCGGCAGCGCCCAGGCCGGGGCGACCCTGACGATCGGTTCGGGCGTCGACGACATGGTGCCCGAAGGAGCCGAAGCGTTCGGCGAGCGTGCCCGCTGGTACCTTTACGCCGCCGGGTCCGGCACGGCGGTCGGCTACAACTTCGCCAGGACCCGCGACGGCGACTATGCCCGCTCCGGCGTCAGCCGCGACTCGGGTTCCTTCCTGGGCGACGCCTCGATCGGGGTGGCGATGCGCAGGGGGCACGTTCAGGGCTCGTTCGGCCTGGTCTATCGCGAGCTGGAGGCCGAGGGCCTGCGCGGCGGCGAGGGCTTCGACCGGGACGTGACCGAGGGGCTGGTCGCCTTCCAGCTGTCGATCAAGCCGGAATAGAAATCGGCTTCAGAACCATCCCTTGCGCCTGAACCATAGCAAGGGAAGGGCCGACGATACCGCCATGAGCAGCAGCGCCAGCGGATAGCCCCAGGTCCAGGTCAGTTCGGGCATCAGATCGAAGTTCATCCCATAGACCGCGCCGATCAGGGTCGGCGGCATCAGGGCCACGGTGAACAGCGAGAAGACCTTGAAGATCGACGACTGCTGGATGTTGATCAGGCCGAGCGTCGCCGACAGTTGAAAGGTGATGCCCGCCGCCACGGCCTGGTTGTGGGTCAGCAGGCTGGCGGCGTCGCGCCCGAGAGACCGCAGGTGCTCGCGCTTGTCCTCGATCATGTCCAGGCGCTCGTCCAGGCTGACGAAGGCGGACACGCGCGCGAGGCCCGACAGGCTCTGTTCGATGCGGCTGTTGGCGATCTGGGCGCGACCCAGCTTGGTGATCAGATGCTGGTAGCCGACGGTCTTCTCCGTGCCGGAAAAGACGTGGCTGGCCACCCCGTCGACCTTGTGCGCGGTCTTGGACAGGACGTCGGACGCCCGATCGATGATCGCCTCCATCAGGTTCAGGAACATGTCCGCGCCGCTGTCGCAAAGCGTCGGCTCCCGCTCCAGCTTGTCGGTGAACATGGTGAAGGGACGGGGGTCGAAATAGCGGATGGTGACCAGAGGACCGTGGGTCAGGATGAAGGTCACCGGATCCACCGTCGGGAGTTCGGCCTCCGAGTTGTGGATGATGTCGGCGGTGACATAGGTCGCGCCGTTCTCGCGGTAGAGGCGGCTGGACGCCTCCAGCTCGTTCATCTCCTCGCGGGTCGGGATCGAAAGGCCCAGCGCCTTTTCGATCGCCATGTCTTCCTCGCGGGTCGGCTCGATCAGATCGACCCACAGGGTGTCGGCCGGCAGGCTCCAGCCCTCGACGTCGATTTCCGCGCCCTCGCAGGCCGTGCAGCCCGAACGATAGAGACGGATCATTCGGGGAGGCTCAAGGCGTGGGGATCAGGGCTGGCCGGAGGCCGAGCCCGCGTTGCGTGCCACCTGGCGACCGGCCTCCAGCCCCTCGCGGGCGCTGTTGTAGATGAAGCCGTAGGTCGGATAGACGGTCGTGCCCAGGTCGTTGATCGGGTTGTACCAGACCTTGACCTGGCTCCAGTCGTTCTGGCCCGAGACGTCGACCACGGTGACGTTTTCCTCGACGCGCCCCCGGCTGCCGCCCCAGTTGGCGTGGGTCACGCGGATGACGCGGTCGGTCAGGATGTCGGAAACGACGGCGACGTGGCCCCGGCTCATCCGGCCCTCGGGGCGGAAGACCAGGACGGAGCCGGTCTCTGGCGCGCGGCCGGTGCGGAAGCGGTCGACGGCCTGATTCCACCAGGTCCAGGCGTCGCCGAAGATGTTGATGCCGGAGAACATGCGCGCGAAGGTCACGCACTGCCAATACGGGTCGTCCGCGCGGACCGGGGCCGGGGACAGGGCGAAGAGGCCAAGGGTCGCTGCAACCACAGCGGCGGTGAGCCGTTTCGTCATGCTGGAATGTTTCCGACTGTTACGCCCGACCTATCCCTAGACGATAGTTAGCGAGGGTTGAAGAACCCTTTTCAGGCGAGTTGCGCGGCCTGTCGTCGCCGCTCGGCATGGGCGGCGCGGCGGTCGGCCACGCCCCTGAGCGCCCGCCGGGCGGGATGTTCGACCAGATGATAGGCGATCGCCGCCACGATCGGCAGGGCCAGGACGACCGCCAGCCACACGAACAGTTGTAGCTTCTTGTCCTCGGCACCCGTCACGCGAGCGGCCAGGTTCACGGCCAGGAGCTGCCAGGGCACCAGCACCATGTAGATGGCGTAGCTGATCTCGCCCAGATAGACGGCCGGGCGCGACGCCAGCCATCCGGCGGCGGCGTTCGACAGCCCTCCGAGCGCCAGGATCAGGCCACCGGCGAACAGCACGACGACCGCGTCCGGTGCCTGGAGCGAGGCCGCGACCCCCATGCCGATGACCGATCCGGCCGATAGCCATCCCGGTCTCCGCAAGGGCCCGCGACGATGCAGCAGATACAGGGCGCAGCCATAGGCGAAGCACGGCACAATGCGCAGAGCCCCCCAGCGGAAGGTCGCCTCGGTCAGGGAGAAGCCCGCCAGCGCCTGGAACCCGGCGTAGAGGACGGCTCCGATCCCGATGGCTCCGGCCACGGCGACCAGGGGGCGCTCTCTCAGTCGCCAGGCGACGAAGGCGAAGGCGGGGAAGGTCAGATAGGCGAACCACTCCGCCGAGATCGACCAGGAGGAGTGGTTCCACCCCGCCTCGGGGGCCAGGCCCCAGGCGTGAAGCAGGGTCAGATGAGCGGGCAGGGAGGCCCAGCTGAGCACATTGCCGTCGATGGCCATGCCCGCCGCGACCGCACCCAGACCCAGGACGCCGACGCCGGTCAGGGTCGCCAGATGCAGCGGATAGACCCGGGCGATACGCGCCCACAGGAAGCCGCCATAGCGAAAGCCGCCTTCGCCGAACGCCTTCAGATAGACGTGGCTGAGGATGAAGCCGGACAGGACGAAGAACAGCTCGACCCCCAGATAGCCCTTGGCCACCAGATTGGGCGTCACCCCGATGTCGAGGTTGGGCCAGAAGGCGTAGAGCGCCACCCAGGCGGCGGCGAAGAAGCGCAGCGCGGTCAGCGCGCGCAGGTCCTGGGGCGTTTCCACCTGTGTCATGGATGAACTCTGCATCCGCGAGCGTACGAAAAGCGTTAAGTCGGCCTCATGATCGGCCCGACGCCTTCTGACGCCCCGATGCGCCTCTCGTTCGAGAGCCTGTCCGACGCCGCCGCCGCCGATTCCGGTTTGGCCAGGGAACCGGCGCGCGCGGCCCTGACGGCGGCGCTGGGCCTGCTGGACCGGCATGCGGCGCGCGAAAGCCTGGTGGCGCTGTTCGACGCGGTCGATGGTGCAGAGGCGGCGGCGCGGTCCGAAGCGGCGGCTCGGCCGCGGCGCGGCCTGTTCGGCGGCCTGATCGCCGGGGCCGGAGGTCTGTCGGGCAAGGCCGTGGCCGAGGCCATGGGTCTGCTGGAACAGCTGGAACCGCTGGGTATCGGCAAGCCGGAGATGAAGCGCCTGCTGCCCGCCGCGCGCGACCGCGTCAGCGCCGCGACGGGCCGCGACCTGCTGGGCGACGCGGTGCGCAGCGTGCCGGGCGTCGGCCCCTTGCTGGGCGGCGGCTAGGCCTCTACGGACGCGGCTCGCTGTTCAGAAAGGCGACCGAGGCGGCGCATCCGTTCAGGGTCTGAGGCCCGACCTCGACCCGCGCTGTCAGCGGATAGACGCGGTCGCTCATGCCGTCGGAGCATTCCGTCGCGATCAGGGTCACGACCAGGGCCGTGCCGTCGCTGCCAGCCGCCGCATAGACCGCTGTGGTGCCCTGGATTGTCGGGCCTGGATTGTCGGCGCGCATGCCGCTGGAATCGACGGCGGAATAGGCCAGGGCGTCCGGCGTGATCTCCACGCTCCAGAACGGCTCGGTGCCGATGGCCCGCAGCGGCTGGGCCAGATCTACGCCACCCAGGGTGGTCGGCTCCGGGGCCGGGGCCGGAGCGGTGACCTCGGGGGCCGGTTCCGAACAGCCCGCGACGGCCAGGACGGCGACGAGCGCGGCGACGCGAAGCATCAGCCGGCGGTCTCGGGCGGATAGGCGCTCAGGGCGTCCGCGCATCCCGTCTGGGTCGAATCGCTCCACGCCAGCGTGGCGTTCAGAGCCCGGGTCTGTTCGCCGAGATCGGCGCAGGGCCCGGCGGTCAGGGTCAGGGTCACCAGCGTCCCGTCCGTCAGCGTGATGGCATAGGCCACGCCGTCGCCAGCCGCCGTCGGGATCGCAGGGCCCGTCCGGGGCGTCGTCACGTCGCCGGAGAAGTCGCCGATGTCCTTCCAGGTGGCCACGCCGTTGACGATCTCGACCGACCAGAACGGCTCGGCGCCCATGGCCAGGAGGGGCTGGGTCAGGTCGATACCGCCCAGTTCCGACGGTGCCGCCGCCGCTTGCGCGGGGGCTACGGTCGCCGAAGCTTCGGCGGTTTCAGCGTCGGGAGAGCAGGCTGCGATAGACAGCACGGCGAGGACGGCGATCAGGCGGTTCATGAAAGTCTCCGAACGGGGTTCTTCAGGAGACAAGCCGTCCGCCGGGCCGGGGTCAACCCTGCTCGCGATGACGATTCCCGACGACTATGGTGGGTCCATGGCGATTCGCCCCGAGCCGGCTCTCGAAGCCCTGGAGTTCTTCGCCGGCGGCGGGCTGGCGGGGGTGGGGCTGAGCGGGTTCCGGACCACCTTCGCCAACGATCTGGATCCGATGAAGGCCGCCGCCTGGCGGGCCAACCACGCCGGGGTGTTGAGCCAGGGCGATGTCTGGGCTCTCGAGGCCAGGGATCTGCCGGGGCGACCGATGCTCGCCTGGGCGTCGTCGCCCTGCCAGGACGTCAGTCTGGCCGGAGCCCGGGCCGGGCTGGACGGGCAGCGGTCCGGGGCCTTCTGGGGCTTCTGGCGGCTGATGCGGGCCCTGGACGCGGAAGGACGCGCGCCGCCGATCGTCGTGGTCGAGAATGTGATCGGCCTGCTGACCTCGGGCGGGGGCCGCGACTTCGTGGCGATCTGCGAGGCGATGGCCCGGGCCGGATATCGCGTGGGTGCCCTGGAGATGGACGCGGCCCTGTGGGTGCCGCAGTCGCGGCCGCGTCTGTTCATCGTGGCCATGCGGGGCCTCGCAGGCCCGGAGGCGGCGGGCCCCGTTGTGCCTTTCCACTCCGCGAGGATCGTCGGGGCGTTCGAGCGGCTGTCGCAAGGCGGGCGCGCCGCCTGGGCCTGGTGGAGCCTGCCCGCTCCTTCCCGGCGCAAAACAGACCTGATCGACCTGCTTGAGGACGACGAGGCTGTGTCGTGGCTTGACCACGACCAGACGCAGGCGTTGATCGCTCTGGCTGCGCCCCTGCACCGGGCGCGTCTGGAGGCGGCGCGGGCCTCGGGCGAGCGCCGCGTCGCCGCCGCCTATCGCCGGGTCCGGACGGAGAACGGCGCCAAGGTCCAGCGTCTGGAGCTGAGGCTGGATGGCCTGGCCGGATGCTTGCGGACGCCGGCCGGGGGCTCGTCGCGCCAGTATGTCCTCGTCTGCGATCAGGGCCGGCTGAGGGCTCGGCGGCTGACGGGGCGCGAGGCCGCGCGGTTGATGGGTCTGCCCGACGGCTATCGCCTGCCGAAATCGGAGACCGCCGCCCTGAAGCTGATGGGGGATGCCGTGGCCGTGCCCGTGGTCCGGCATCTGTCGGAGGGGCTGTTGTTGCCCGCCACCCTGGGCCGCCTCGCCGCCGCCTAATCCTCCCGCGCGGAGTCGCGGCCGGGGTCCAGGCTGTTGTTGACCTGGTCGTCCCAGCCTTCGCGGTGGGACTTGAAGGCCAGCGCCATCAACAGCCAGGTCAAGCCGACCGTGCCCAGCACCCCCAGCCCCATGGCGATCCAGCCGTGGATCGACATCGGTCCGCCCCCGATCGCCATCCAGAACCAGCCCATCGCGCCCGTCGCCAGGGCTGAAAGGCCGAGGGCGAACAGGATGGTCAGGACATGACGGAGCGGTCCGGAGGGCATGGACGGGCCCTTAGCACGTCGCGGGCGAGCCCGCCCGCGACACGATGCGCCGGGTCAGCGCCGAACCCACTGGCCCGAGGCGTTTCTGTACCATTGGCCGGCCGGGATCCGGGCGAACAGCTGGGCCTCGAACATGCGGGCGGCGGCCACCTCGGTCGTGGTGCCGGCGGCGCGGGCGCTGTCGCCATAGACCGCGCGACGGGCGTCGTTGGTATCCGAGACGGCGGCAGCCAGGGGCGCGGGGGCCGGCGGGGTCCGGATGCCCAGATAGCCGTCGGCCTGTTCGCCGACGACGCCCTGGACCTTGGCCGCGTCGATCAGGGCCTTTTGCTCGGAGGTCTGAGCCCAGGCACCTGACGAGGGGGCCGCGCCGGCGGCGACGCCCAGCGCGGCAACGGCGGCGCCGAGCACGAAGAGCTTGTTCAGGGTCATGGGACGGTTCGCTTCCTTGGAGACAGAGAGGGTCATCAGAACAGGTTGGGGTTTTCGGCCAGCAGGTCGCGCAGCTCCTGATCCAGCCGCACCCGGACGTCGGCGTCCAGCTTGGCGTAAATCTGGATCGGATCGACCTGCAACCGGATCGTCGGGGTGCAGCCGGCCAGCAGGGTCGCCGCGCCGACGGCGAGCAGGGTGGTGCGGATCAGGCGCTTGGGCGGGGTCATCGGCGAGGTCTCCGGGTCGGGAACGCATTCACTGCCACGTCGGATGCGCCCTGTCGCGTGAATGGCCGCTGAACGGCAAAGCCAGACACCAGACGGCGGGCATCAGTCGCCATTCCGCGCCCGGTTGACCTCTAGCAGGTCGGAAATCAGCTGGTTGAGGTTCAGCGTGGTGTCGAGAGTCAGGTCGATGCCGGTTTCGGACGGCAGCGGCAGGGGCCGGTTCAGAAACTCGCGGCTCATCAGCTCTGCCAAGGTCAGGCGCAGCTCCTGGCGCTCCGGCGGATCGTGGCGACCGACGATGCGGAACAGGACCCCGACGCGACCTTCGTCCAGGCTGTTCACCTCGGCGGTCAGGACGTCGAAGGCCAGGTTCTCCATGGCCTGATAGGCCAGGTCCTCGACCGTGCCGGGCGGCACCGCCCCGCCGCCGCCGGCCTCCAGACCGGTCAGGGCCTCGCGCGCGATCGACAGCCGCCCCGGCTGGTCCGCGAACAGGGTGCCGCCGGTCACCCGCACGCCCGTGTCGGGGTCCGAGGTGAAGGGCAGGCGACCCGAGACCACGGCGTCCAGGCTGACCTTGTCGCCGAACCCCGCGCCCGCGATCAGCTCTCCCAACTGGACGCGGTCCAGCACGATCACACCCGAGAAGGGCTCGCGCGCCAGGGGCACGCTGAAGGGCTCGACCCGCACCGTCCCGCCCGCCGCCTGGATGGCCCCGCCCTCGACGGTGATGGCTGCCTTGTCCAGCTGGAAGCGCAGGTCGAGGTCGGTCAGGGGCGCGATGGAGTCCAGCGTCGCGATCCGCAGAGACTGGTCCGGGGCGGTGGTCAATGGAGCCAGGTTGGTGAACTCGATCGTGCCCGACAGGCCTCTGACCGGACCCGCCGGGCTGGCGAAATCCAGGCCGGGGATAACCAGCCGACCGGAGCTTGAGCCGCCTTCGGGCAGGTCGGGGCTCCAGTCGATCCGGCCGGTGAAGGACGCCGAGCCGGTGGCGGGCGACTGGACGAAATCGGCGGCGAGGGGGCTGAGGTCGGCGGGTTGCAGGCCGTCTTCGGCGAACACCAGCGACGGGGCCTCGATCCCGACCCCGCCCGCGCCGGTCAGGCCGTCGTGCGCCAGCGTCAGGCGGCCCAGGGGATTGCCCGACCGCGCCAGGTCGAAGGCGCCGGACCACTGCTCGTCCTCCAGCCGCGCCCGGCCGGACGCCGTCAGGGGGTTGAAACGCAGAGGCCGAGTCGCGTCCTCGATGGTCGCGGTCGTCACCCGGGCGTCCAGGCCCAGCCCCGCCGAGGATCCGGTCGCCACCAACGCGCCTTCGGCCGCCGAGACGGCCAGGGCCAGGAAGGGGGCCTGGGCGTCCACGCCGCGCAGGGCGCCCGACACCCGCCAGCGACCGCCTTCGGCGACCAGCAGGGGCCCGCCCGACGGGCAGAGGCGGCCGGACACGTCCATGACGTCATTCTCATCGAAATCCAGCCGCTCGGCGGTGATCGCCAGACAGGCGTTGGGCGCATAGGTCACCCGGCCCCGGTCGCTGGCCAGAAGACCGGCCGTCTGGACCGCCAGTCCCCGCGCAGGGCCGAAGTCGAGGGCGGCGCGACCGTCCAGCCGGGCCTGGAAGCCTCCGGCCGTCAGCCGCCAGTCCGGGACGGCGAAGGCCGCCTCCGGCAGGCCCCGCCCGCGCGTCGCCGTCAGGGTCAAGGCTCCGCCTCCGCGCTCGCCGGGGCGGGCCGAGAACAGGGGTGCCGCGACCGGCGAAAGGGTCAGGACGCCGCCGTTCACCGGGGTGATCCGCGCCGGCTGGCTCAGGGTCAGGGCGGTCCCGGCGTCGCCGGAGGTGAGGTGCAGGGCGGGAGCCGACAGCGAGAAGCCGTCCAGGGCGCGCTTCAGCTCGGCCAGCTCCGGCACGTCGTCGGACCCCGCTGGGCCGAACAGGGGCCAGCCGCCACGACCGGCGTCGACGCGTCCGGTCAGAGACAGCGCGGTCGTCCGGGCCGAGGCGTAGTCGAGATCGAGACGGCCGGTCACCGCCTCCAGCCGCAGGCTGTCCAGCGTCGCGCGGGTCAGGCTGGCCGTGACCGGCCCGCCGGCCACGAACCCCTTGCGGTCCGACCGCAGGGCGAGCGCGGATGAGGTCGCCGTCAGCCCGGCGAGGGCCAGGTCCCCGGCCTGACCCGAGGCGGCGACGATCCGGGCGGGACCGCGCAGGCTCCAGTCGACCGCGTCCGACCGGCGGCGCAGGGCGAGGCGAGCGTCCGTCGCCGCGATGTCGGCACCGCGCGCGGACAGCCCCGGCGCCGTCAGACGATCGGCCGCCAGACGCGCATTCGCCGTCCCCTCGAAGCCCAGGGTCTCGACCCAGCCCGTGGCCTCGCCGTCCGCCGCCAGAGTCAGGGTCGCGCCCTGCGCCGAGGCCTCGCCCACGGTCAGGCGATCGCCGGTCAGCCGGACCGTCAGCGCCGCCTGCCCGTCGCCCCTGCGCGCCTCCATGTCTGGATAGGGCAGGTCGCCGGTCGCGACCAGACGCGCGTCCTCGCCCGCCGCGCCCGGCAGGGTGAACCTCTGGGCGTCCAGCACCAGTCGCGTCGTCACGCGGTCCCCTGTGGTGGTCAGCTCCAGCGATCCACCGAAGCCCCGGGCCTCGATCTCGCCGCTGCGCAGGGACGCCGCCGGCATCCGCGCCGACAGCCGCATCAGCCTGCCGTCGTCCACGCGGGCGTCGGCCAGCAGGGAAACGGGACCATACTCGCTGTCCAGCCTGAGCCGGCCGGTCTCGACCACCACGACCGGACCCCGGCTGTCGGGCCGGGGCGGGCGGCCGGTGAATTCCTCGATCAGCGGGTCCAGGGCGCCGAACGACAGCCGGCCCTCCCGCCAGGTCGCCCGCATGACGGGCCGGACCAGTCGAATGCGGGTGGGACTGACGCCCATGCCCGCCTGCGACCAGGGCAGGGTCAGGCCATAGTCCACCTCCACTCGCTCGACGGTGACATCGGGGTTCGCGGGATCGCCGATGCGGACACGACCGACGAAGCCGTCGATCTCCAGTCGCTCGACCTCGACCTGGGCCGGAATGCCGCGCCGGTCCAGCCAGCCGACCAGAACCTCGCGCGCCGCGACCCGGCGGTTCATCCAGGCGACTGCGGAAAGGACGGTGACCAGCGTGACCAGGATCAGAACACCGACGCCGATGCGTCGCGCCAGCGTCCGTCGTCGCGTCGGTCTGGGGGAGGAACCCGACGCGCTCATCTGCGACGCCCGTCCCGCTGCGGCACATCGCCCCGTTTCAGAACAGGCGATGTGTAGCGCGTCAGCACGGCCGTGTCGGCTCCGCCACAATGAGTGGCATCGAGGTCACTTTGAGTGGATCGACCCCGTGCGGCAACCGGACGCGATTCATCGATGACAGCATTGGCGTCCATAGCTTGGCGATAGACTGTCGCGAACACAGTCGGAATACCCAAATCAACCCAACTCTACCGTCAGCGCCCGTGGCGGTTAATCATTTGTAACGACCCTGCTTCCCATGGTGGCGTCGGCGGGTTATAGGACACGCCTCGCATCCGGGGGGACTTGGGCGCGATCCTTGCTTTGAGTGGGTTTGGCGCCGTCTGGCGTCGTTGTTCGCCGGGGACCGATGGCTCAGTTCGATCCGCGCCGTCAGCCGATGCGTTTTGCGCCGCATCTCCTGACCGCCGTTGCTGCCCTGACCGTGGCCTCGCTTGCCGGCCGGGTCTATCAACCCGCTCAGGCCGAGCCGGTTCCCGAACTGACAGCCGAACAGATCGCCAACCTGGAAGCCCGCGCCTTCGCCGCCGCCGGCGCGCCCGCCGGCCTGACCGCCCCCGAAGCCATTCCGGTCCAGATCCGCCGGGGCGAGACCTTCGAACAGGCCGTCCAGCGCACGGGCATCAGCGGCGCCGAGGCCTCGGCCGTCGCCGCCACCCTGTCCAACGCCTATGATGTTTCGCAGATGCAGGCCGGTCTGCGTTTCGAGACCGCCATCGCCCGTCCGCGCGGCGGCCGGGGCGACGCCCGCCTGATCGGCCTGACCATGCGCACCGGCCCGGCCAGCCAACTGACCGTCTCGCGCAGCTTCGACGGCGCGCTGCGCCTGCGCGCGCTCGAGGAGCGCGTCACCGAGGAAACCGTCGTTCTGACGTCCGAGGTTCGCGGCTCCTTGTCGGCCACCGCCCAGCGCATGGGTGCCGATGCCAGTATCCGCCGCAAGGCGACGCAGATCTTCGCCCACCGCTTCGACCTGGATCGCGACATCCGGGCGTCCGACGAATTCACCCTGGTGTTCGACCGCTCGGTCACCGAGAACGGCCGCACGGTGGACACCGGCGACCTGATGTACGCCGAGCTCAAGGGCGTCGCCTTCTATCGCTATCAGCCCGCCGGCGCGCGCGAGCCGCAGTATTTCGACGCCAGCGGCAAGAACATGCGATCGTCGATGATGCGCACGCCGCTGGTGCGCGGCTTCCGCGTCTCGTCATCCTTCGGGGTGCGGACCCATCCGATCTCGGGTTTCCGTCGCATGCACCAGGGCATCGATTTCGCCGCCGGCACCGGCACGCCGATCGTGGCCCCCGCCGACGGCGTGGTGGTCGAGGCCCGGCGCTGGGGCGGCTATGGCAACTGGCTGCGCATCCGCCACGCCAACGGCCTGGAAAGCGGCTATGGCCACCTGTCGCGCTATGGCTCGGGCATTCGCGCCGGCCAGCGGGTCAGCCAGGGCCAGGTCGTCGCCTATGTCGGTTCGACCGGGGCCTCCACCGGTCCGCACCTGCACTATGAGATCTGGCGCAACGGCCAGCGGATCAACCCGACCAGCATCCGCGTCGACGTCGGCACCGAGCTTACCGGTGCCGATCTGGCCGGCTTCCGCGCCGAAAAAGCCCGGATCGACCGTATCATCGCCGCCGGCGGCCAGCGCCGCCCGGTCGTGATGCAGGCCTCGGCCCCCGGCCTGCGCCCGGCGGCCCCGGCGGCCACCCGCTCCTAGGGCCGGCTCCGCTCGCTAGCTGAGCGAGCGTATCCCCTCGACCGCCTCGATCAGCCGCTCCAGATCGCGCGGGGTCGACAGTCGGTGGTCCCCGTCCTCGATCAGATCCAACCGGACGTCGCCGCCCGTCAGGCGCTCGACCAGCGTCACCACGTGGGCCCAGGGCACGGTCTCATCCGCCCGACCCTGCAGCACATGGATCGAGGCGGCGATCGGGATCGGCCGGTCCAGCAGCAGCCAGTCCCGCGCCTCCTCGAACATCCGCCGCGTCAGGACGTACTCGCCCAGTCCTTCCTCGACGATCGTCGCCTCGCCGTCGCGCAGGATGGCCTGGCGGACATGGTCGTCCAGCGAGGGCCACATCAGCCGCTCGGTGAAGTCCTGGGCCGGATTGACCAGCACCAGCCCGGCCATCCGCTCCGGCCGCGCCAGCGCCGCCAGCAGGGCGACCCAGCCGCCCATGGAGGAGCCGACCGGAAGGATCGGGCCCTCCAGACTGTCGATCAGGCCGATGGCGTCCTCGCGCCAGCGCCCGATGGTGGCCTGACGCCAGTCGCCCGAGGACCGGCCGTGCGCGAAGTGGTCGTAGCGGACGAACGACCAGCCGCGGTCGCGCGCGGCGGCGTCCAGAGCCAGCGCCTTGGTCCCCTCCATGTCGGAGCGGAAGCCGCCGATCCACAGGACGGTGGGGCCGGAGCCGGACAGGCGCTTGAAGGCCAGAGTCTCGCCGTCCGGGCGGGTCAGGGTTTCGATGTCCATGGGTTCCTCCGTCATCCTCGGGCTTGACCCGAGGACCGGACGTTGGGCACATCCGCTCGCCGGGCTGAGGCATGGCGGGTCGTCGCCCCGCTGTTCTCCGTGAGGCGCATCCGATCCTCGGGTCAAGCCCGAGGATGACGGCATGGGAAAAGGACCGTCCGTGACTGCACCCAAGGTCCTGTTCGTCTCCTCCAACCGCATCGGCGACTGCGTCATCTCTTCGGGGGTTATCCGCGAGATCGCGCGCCAGATTCCGGGGGCCCGGATCACCGTCGCCTGCGGAGGGCCGCCCGCCCCCTTCTTTCGTTCGGCCCCCGGCGTCGAGCGGGTCATCGCGCTGGACAAGAAGAAGGCCGCCGGACACTGGCTGGACCTGTGGAGACAGGTGTCGGGCGAACCATGGGCGCTGGTCGTCGACATTCGCGGCTCGGCCCTGGCCTGGCTGCTCCGGGCGGACCGCCGCATCGTCTATTCGCGCAAGTGGGAGACGGGCCGGCCCAAGGTCGAGATGGTCACGGCGATGATGGGGGCGTCCGCGCCGCTGGAGCCGGAGATATTCCTCGACGACCGCGCCCGGGCCGAGGCTACCGCCGTGATCGATCCGCAGTTGGCCGAGGGCGCCGGTCCCGGCCCGATCCTGGCCCTGGCCCCCATCGCCCACCAGCCGGGCAAGAGCTGGCCGGCCGACCGGTGGGGCGAGCTGGTCCGGCGGCTGATGGCCGAGCCCCGCTTCGCCGGCTGGCGCTTCATGCCGGTGGGCGGGCCCGGCGACCATCCACCGGCGGCCCCGGCCCTGGCGGTGGCGGGGGATCGGGCCATCGACTTCGTCGGCAGGGGCGACATCCTGGCCTCGGCCGCGGCCATCGACCGGGCGACCCTGTTCGTCGGCAACGATTCGGGTCTGATGCATGTGGCGGCGGCCCTCGGCAAGCCGACGCTCGGCCTGTTCGGCCCGACGGAGTGGTGGCTGTACGGCCCGCGCGGGCCGCGCACGGCGATCGCGGCGTCGAATCCGGTCCGGGGCGGGTTCGCCCCGATCGAGGACCTGACCGTGGACCGGGTGTTCGAGGCGGTTCTGGCGCTCCACGACGCCCACGTCCGTTGAGGCCTTACGCCATCAGGGCGGCGGCGTGTTCCAGCATCAGGACCGAGGCGTAGAAGGTGCCCACGAAGGAGGCGGCGAAGAACAGGCCGTCACGCCACAGCTGGCGACGGGGGCGGGCCTCCATCTGGGCCAGGCGAACGGGCAGTTCCCTCATGACGCGCTCCGGGACGTGAGCGGCGAGACTGCGCGCCAAACCCTGCGCGGGCGTGAATCGACGCGGTGAACGCGCGTTCGCCATGTTCGCGGCCATGCGACGCTCTGGCCCCCGGGTTCGGGACCGATTAGGGGTTTCGCCATGCCTCCCGCCGACAGCCCCCAGGACGTCTTCAAGCGCGCGCTGGCCCATGCCGCGCGGGCCCTGGCCGAACAGGCCGAGCTGGAGGTCGTGTTCGGCTCAGACGGGCCTCGCCTGTCCAAGGGCGTCCTGACCCTGCCGCACCCGCCCCGCGTGGCCTCCGCCGGCGAAAGCGCGACGCTGAGGGGCCAGGCCGACCGGCTGGCCCTGCGCCTGGCCAATCACGACGAGACCGTCCACGCCCGCCTGCGCCCCACCGACAGCCGCGCGGCAGAGGTGTTCGAGGCGGTCGAACAGGCGCGCGTCGAGGCGCACGGCTCGGCGTCCCTTGCCGGGGTGCGGGCCAACATGGACGCAGCGCTTCTGACCCGGCTGGAGAAATCCGGGGCGCTTCGCATCGCCGACGCCGATCGCGTGCCGGTGGCCGAGGCCGTGGCCCTGCTGTTGCGAGAACGCGTCACCGGGCGGCGCAGCCCGGACGGGGCCGGGACCATGCTGGACCTTGTGCGCGAGGGGCTGGAAGGCAAGGCCGGCGCTGAGCTGGATGCCCTGGCGGACAAGGCCGGGGATCAGACGGCCTTCGGCGCGGCCCTGAAGGACGTGCTGCGCGCGCTCGACCTCGATCCCGGCGACGGGCGCGGCGACGAGGCCTCCGACGACGCCGGAGAGGACGAGCCCGAGCCACAGTCCCCCGAACCGTCCGAGGACGAGGAGGACGAACAGGACGACGGCGGGGGCGAGGGTGGTCAGTCGATGGACGGGCGGTCGGAAGACGAGACCAGCGAGCAGGACCGGGAGGCGCAGCAGTCCGGCCAGCCGGCCGAGCGCGACGGCGACCAGGCCGACGACGGGCCCGACGTGGCCGAGGGGGCCCTGCCGAACCGTCAGGACAATGCCGACGACGGCCGGGTGATCGACGCCTATCGTGTGTTCACCACCGCCTATGACGAGGTCATCGACGCCGCCGACCTGTGCGACCCGATGGAGCTGGACCGGCTGCGGTCGCTGCTGGACCAGCAGCTGGCGATCCTGTCGTCCGTCGTCGCGCGTCTGGCCAACAAGCTGCAGCGCCGGTTGATGGCCCAGCAGAATCGCAGCTGGGCCTTCGATCTGGAGGAGGGGGTGCTGGACACCGCCCGCCTGACCCGGATCATCACCGATCCGACCAGCCCGCTGAGCTTCAAGGCCGAGAGCGAGAGCCCGTTCCGCGATACTGTCGTGACGCTGTTGCTCGACAACTCGGGCTCCATGCGCGGGCGGCCCATCATGGTCGCGGCGGTCTGTGCTGATATCCTGGCGCGGACGTTGGAGCGGTGCGGGGTCAAGGTCGAGATCCTGGGCTTCACCACGCGCGCCTGGAAGGGTGGTCAGAGCCGCGAGGCCTGGATCACCGCCGGTAAGCCGCCCATGCCCGGCCGCCTGAACGACCTGCGTCACATCATCTACAAGGCCGCCGACGCGCCGTGGCGCCGGGCCAAGAAGAACCTCGGCCTGATGATGCGCGAGGGCCTGCTCAAGGAAAACATCGACGGCGAGGCCCTGACCTGGGCGCATGAGCGGCTGACCGCCCGGCCGGAGGCGCGGCGCATCCTGATGGTCATCTCCGACGGCTCGCCGGTCGACGATTCGACCCAGTCGGCCAATGCGGCCCTGTATCTGGACAAGCACCTGCGCCAGGTCATCGAGCGAATCGAGACCCAGTCGCCGGTCGAGTTGATCGCCATCGGCATCGGCCACGACGTCACCCGCTGGTACCGCCGCGCCGTCACCATCGTCGATGTGGAACAGCTGGCGGGGGTCATGATCGAGAAGCTGGCCGAGCTGTTCGACGCGGCGCCCAAGGAGACGGGCAGGCGGCCCATGGGTCGTCGCGGCCTGAAGCGCGCGGCGTGATGCGGGCGGGCCTGCGAGCCTTGGGGGTCGCCGCGTTGCTGGGGGCGGCCGCCTGCGCCGCCGTCGCCACCAGCACCCCCTCGGTGGCGGGGCCCGAACGGGCGATCCGGCTGGAAGCGAACCGGACGCCGCTCGGCATCGGCGGGGCGACGCTGGCTCCCGGCGTGCGCTATGCCGGGGGGCTGACGCTGCGAGGGCCGGGCCTGCATGGCCTGTCCGACCTGAAGATCCAGGGCGACGTGGCCTGGGTGGTCTCGGATTTCGGTCACCTGATCCGCTTCACGCTCGGCCTGGACAGCCCGGAGGGGCGACTGGTCTCGGCAGATCAGGGGGTCAGGCGCGAGTTGACCGATACGGATGGTATCGCCCTGCGCGTTGGTCCGAACGCCGATGCCGAAGGGCTGGCCATCCTGCCCGACGGCCGGGTCCTGGTCAGCTTCGAGCGGGAACACCGCATCTGGTCCTATGGCGCCGACGCGAACGAAAGACCGGTCTCGGTCGCCGCGCCGGACACGCCCCTGCCGCACAACGGCGGGTTCGAGGGCCTGTCGGCCGCGGGGCCAGGTGGATGGCTTGTGCTCGCCGAGGGCGGCGGGGCGTGGGTCTGCGCCGAGGCCTGCCTGGCGCTCGGGACCGGGCGCCTGGTCCCCGAGGACGGCTACAGTTTCACCGGCGCGGATCGCGACCCGGCCGGCGACGGGTGGTTCGTGGTGGAGCGCCTGTATCGGCCGCCGCTGACCCTGCGGGCGCGGGTGCGTCGGCTGTCAGCCGACGGCGTCCTGTCCGCCCCTCTGATCGAGCTCCGGCCGCCGGCGTCGGTCGATAATTTCGAGGGCATCGCGGCGGTGGCGACGCCCGGCGGCACGCGGCTGTATCTGCTCAGCGACGACAACGGCAATCCGCTGCAGAAGACCCTGCTGCTGGCCTTCGACATCGAAAATCCTCACCCGTAGGGGGAGGGGGACCGCGAAGCGGTGGAGGGGGGCAGCCCCAGACGCCGCCATGCGCGGTGAGCCCCCTCCGTCTCCTCCGCTGCGCTCCGGATACACCTTCCCCTACGGGCGAGGATTAGACCCGCTCCGACACCTTGATCGCCACCTTGCACCCGGCCTTGATGACGGCGGTCAGCAGGCGATAGGCTGGGGCCTCGCGGCTGCCGTGCTCGATGGCGTGGTCGTGATGGGCCAGTTCCTCCTCGCGGAACCGCGCCAGCTCGGCGGCCAGGGCGGGTTCGCGGTCCGTCAGCTCGGCGATCTGGTCGGCATAGTGTTCCTCGATCACGCTCTCGACCGCCTCGGTACAGGCGTGGGCGGCCTTCTCGCCCATCAGGGCGGTGACGGTGCCGAGGCCCGTGGCCGCCAGCGACCACAAGGGCAGCAGCGCCGTCGGGCGCACGCGGTGTTCGGTCAGCAGGGCGTCGAACCGCGCCTTGTGGACCTGTTCCCCGGCCTTCATCTCGGCCATGTCGGCGGCGAGGTCGGACTTTCCGGGGGCGTTGGCGAAGACGGCGCGCTGGGCCTCGTAGATCTTGACCGCGCCGTATTCGCCGGCGTGATCGACGCGCAGGATCTCGGCCAGCCGCGCCCGTCCCGCGCCGCGTCCGGGGCGGGGCAGGGGAATGCGGCGCGTCTCAGTTCCGTGGGGCTCTGGCATCCTTGGGTCTCTTGGCGGCGATCAGGCTGAACCCGGCCAATGCGACCGAGACCAGGGTGTTCCATCCTGCCATGGACAGGCCCAGGAACCGCCACGTCACCGCGTCGCACATGACGACCCGCTGCGGTTCGCCGATCCCGAGCGCCAGCGAGGTCATCGCCTCCAGATCGGCCATGTCGCCGCCCCCGGCGCACAGGGCGGGCAGGGCCCACCACTTCATCTCGCCCCCGGCGTGAAAACCGGCGGTGATCGCGCCGGTGGTGAACACGGCGAACAACAGGAAGGCGGCGATCCGGGGCGTGCCCCGGCGGGCCTGGCTGATGACCGCCCAAAGGGTGGCGACCAGGGCGATGACCACCGCGCCCCAATAGACCTCGCGCTGCTTGAGGCACAGGTTGCAGGGGGCCAGGCCCAACACCCGCTCGCTGAAATGGGCGAACCCCAGCATCGCCAGCGAGATCGCCAGGGCGAAGGCGGTCCACCACCGGGTCAGCAGGCGATAAAGGCTCATGACGCGAACCTTAGCCCTAACCGGTGAATCGCGCCATCAGCCCGACCGCCCAGCCCGCGCCGAGGAGAAAGCCGGTGGCGACGATCGCGATCGCCGTGGCCCAGGCGACGGCGACGGCAGCTCCGCCCGCCACGAACAGCCCGTCCCTCTGGATCAGTCCGACCGACAGCAGGGCCAGGGCCACAGACGGCACGGTGTTGGTCATCGGCAGGACGATGGTGACGGTCGCCAGGATCATGAAGGCGGCGGCCAGCCGTTCGGCGATGCCGGTGGTGAAGATCTTCAGACGCGGCCGCGACAGCCGCTCCAGCCAGCCCATCCGCCTGGTCGCGAAATCGGCCATCCGGTCCAGCATGGACTTGGAGACCGTGCGTTTCAGCACCCCCTCGGGCAGCCACGGCTCCTCGCGGCCCGCCAGCATCTGCCCGGCCAGCAGGAGGATGGGGATGCCCACGATCTGGGGCACGCCGTACAGGGCCGGGACCAGGCAGGGGATGGCCAGGATCAGGATCATCAGGCCGAACGCACGCTCGTCCAGCCGGTCACGGATCTGGCCGATCGTCAGCCCGTCGGGGCCGGATGCCTGGGCCAGGCTGGCGACGAGGCCGATGAACCCCTGATGAGGGTTGTCACTGTGGCGGTCGGCGGTCATGTCGCCCTAGTCGCGCAGCAGTTCGTTGACGGCGGTCTTGGCGCGGGTCTGGGCGTCCACCGTCTTGACGATCACGGCGCAGTACAGCGACGGCCCGCCCTTGGGGTCGGGCAGGGCGCCGGGCACGACGACCGAATAGGCGGGAACCTCGCCGCGCAGGATCTGGCCGGTGGCGCGATCGACGATGCGAGTGGTGGCCGAGATATAGACGCCCATCGACAGGACCGCGCCCTGGCGCACGATCACGCCCTCCACGACCTCGGAGCGGGCCCCGATGAAACAGTCGTCCTCGATGATGGTCGGATTGGCCTGCAGCGGTTCCAGTACCCCGCCGATGCCGACGCCACCGGACAGGTGCACGTTCTTGCCGATCTGGGCGCACGACCCGACGGTGGCCCAGCCATCGACCATGGACCCGTCGTCGACGTAGGCACCGATGTTCACGAAGCTGGGCATCAGGACGACGTTCCGCCCGATGAAGGCGCCCTTCCTGACCACCGAGCCCGGCACGGCGCGAAAGCCCGCCTCGCGGAAGTCGTTCGCGGTCCAGTCGCCGAACTTGTTGGGCACCTTGTCGTACCAGGGTCCGACGCCTGGTGCCGGCGAGGACAGGCCCCGGTCGCCGCCCCGCATGATCTCGTTGTCGTTCAGCCGAAACGACAGCAGCACCGCCTTCTTCAGCCACTGGTGGGTGGTCCAGGTCCCGTCCTCGCCGCGCGAAGCGACGCGGGCCTGACCGGAATCGAGCATGCCCAGCGCGGTTTCGACCGCCTTGCGCGTCTCGCCGTGGGTGCTGGGCGAGAGTTCGGTGCGGATGTCCCAGGCGGCTTCGATGGCGGCTTCGAGCGAGGCGTGGTCGGTCATGCGGCGTCTCGTAAGGGGAGAGGTTCCAGGAAGCTAAGCAGATCGGGGGCGGTCGCGTCGATCCAGTCGCCCAACTCATGGCCGCGACCCTCGCCGATCAGGACGGTGGTCATGCCCATGGCCTTGGCGGGGGCGAGGTTTCGCGGCGTGTCCTCGAAGAAGACGGCCCGGTGCGGATCGATGCCGAACCGCTGGACGAAACGCCGGAAGGTCGAGGGCGCGGGCTTGGGCGTCAGGTCCATGTCCTCGATGGCGAAGACACCGTCGAACAGATCCGTGATGCCGATCCGCTCCATCACCCGCGACGCATGACAGCGTGCCCCGTTGGTCAGGACGAACCGCCGGCCGGGCAGGCGGGCAAGCGCGTCTGCCATGCGGGGGCTGGGCTCCAGACTGTCCAGCGGCACGTCGTGCACCTCGCGCAGGAATTTGTCCGCATCGACCGCATAGTTGGCCATCAGACCCGCCAGAGTCGTGCCGTGCTCGTTCAGGAACTGCTTCTGCAACACCCGCGCCTCGTCGGCCGGCAGGCCGACGGCGTCGACCATGAAGGCGTTGATGCGCCCCTGCACCAGCGCCATCACCCCCTGCTCGGGCGGATACAGGGTGTCGTCCAGATCGAAGACCCAGGTGTCGATGTGGGCAAGATCGAGGGAGTCTTCTCCCTCCCCGGTACGGGGAGGGTGGTCGGAGCGCAGCGGAGACCGGGTGGGGGCGGCCGGGCGATCCGCATGCGGTTGCTGTTCGCCAAGGCGGGCCGCCCCCACCTGGTCGCTGCGCGACCGGTCCTCCCCCGTCGGGGGAGGAAAACCTTTGGCGCTCGCGATTCTCACGCCTTCACCAGCGTCCCGGCGCCGTATTCGGTGAACAGCTCGACCAGCATGGCGTGGGGACGGCGGCCGTCCAGGATGACCACGGCCTCGACGCCCGCCTGAACGGCCGCCATGGCCGTCTGCAGCTTGGGGATCATGCCGCCGGACGCCGTGCCGTCGTCGATCAGGGCCTGCGCCTCGGCCACCGTCATCTGACGGATGATGTCGCCGTCCTTGTTCAGCACACCCTTGACGTCGGTCAGCAGCAGCATCCGCTTGGCGTTCAGCGAGCCCGCCACGGCCCCGGCCACCGTGTCGGCGTTGACGTTGTAGGTCTGGCCGTCCTCGGCGACGCCGATCGGGGCGATGACCGGCACCCAGTCGTCGGTCTCGGACGCGATCAGCCCCGCGATCAGCTTGGGATCGACCTTGGTCGGTTCGCCGACGAAACCCAGATCGACCTCGTGCTCGATCAGACTGTCGGGGTCGCGCTTGGTCCGGGTGGTCTTTTCGACGGTCAGCAGCCCGGCGTCCTTGCCCGACAGGCCCACGCCGCGCACGTCGGCCTCGCGCCCCGCCACGGTGATCCAGTGGGCGATCTCCTTGTTGACCGCGCCGGACAGGACCATCTCGGCCACCGCCATGGTGTCCCGGTCGGTGACGCGCAGGCCGTCGACGAAGGCGGATTTCACCCCCGCCCTATCCAGCATGGCGCTGATCTGGGGCCCGCCGCCATGGACCACGACCGGGTTGACGCCCATCAGCTTCAGCAGCACCACGTCTGCCGCGAACTGCTTGGCCACGGCGACCTCGCCCATGGCATGGCCACCGTATTTGATGACCACGGTCTCGCGGTCATAGACCTGGATATAGGGCAGGGCCTCGGCCAGGGTCTTCGCCGTGGCCCAGCCGCGCTCTTCCGATTGCCGTTCGGTCTCGTCCATGGGGCGGCTCACTAGCGGGCGTGGCGCGCCATGTCATCCGCGCAAGCGTGACGGGAGGACGGTTTCGGCCTCGACCCGAACCGGATAAGAGGCGGCCATGACCCTTTATCCGGTGATCCTGTGCGGCGGCGGCGGTACGCGGCTTTGGCCCGCGTCCCGGCCGTCGCGGCCCAAGCAGTTCGTGCCGATGTCGGGCAACCGCAGCCTGTTCCAGGACGCGGTCCTGCGCATGGCCCCCCTGGCCGTGGGGGGAGGCCGCGTGCTGGTGATCGGCGGGGTCGCCCATCGCCGCTGGATCCTGGACCAGCTGGCCGAGGTCGGGGTCGAGGCCCAGGTGCTGCTGGAGCCCGAGGCAAGGGATTCGGCCCCCGCCATGGCCGCGGCCGCCGCCTGGGTGGCGCGCGCCGACCCCACCGGCGTCGCCGCCTTCGTCGCTTCCGACCACCATGTCCCCGACCACGACGCCTTTCGCGCGGCGGTCGCCGAGGCGGGGGCCGCGGCCGCGAAGGGCCGGATCGTCACCCTGGGCGTGCGGCCCGACGGCCCGTCCTCGGCCTATGGCTACATCCGCCCGGCCGGCAGCGGCCTGTCGGGCGTGGCCGCCTTCGTCGAGAAGCCGGACGCGACGACGGCCGCCGACTACATCGCCTCCGGCTATCTGTGGAACAGCGGCAACTTCATGGTTTCGGCCCGCACCCTGCTGGACGAACTTTCGGTGTTCGCTCCCGGGGTCCTTGCGGCCGCGACCGCCGCCCTGCCTGCGGCGGATGCGGGCCCGGTCCAGGAGCTGGGCGCGGCCTTCTCCGGGGCCCCCAAGATCTCGATCGACTACGCGGTGATGGAGAAGACGCGGCTGGCCGATGTGCTGGCGGTCGATTTCGCCTGGTCGGACATGGGGGCCTGGGACGCGATCGCGGCCTCGGGCGAGGGCGACGTCGGCCTGCACATCTTCGAGGACGCCGACGGCTGTCTGGTGCGCGCGCCCGACGGGGTGCTGGTCGCGGCCCTGGGGGTCAGGAACCTGGCCATCGTGGTCGAGCCCGATGCCGTGCTGGTCACGGACCTCGGCCGGTCCCAGGACGTCAAGCGGGTGGTCGAACGGGTGCGGACCTCCTCGCCGCGCCATCTGGATTTCGCCGCCGCTCCGCCCGAGCCGCTGGGCGAGGGCGCCCGGCGGCTGGCCGACTGGCTGCGTCTGAGGGCCCTGCCGTTGTGGGCCACCGTGGGGCTGGAGGACGGACCCGGGTTCGCCGAGGCCATGGGGCTGGACGGACGGCCGTTGTCCCTGCCGGGCCGGTCGCTGGTCCAGTCGCGCCAGATTCACACCTATGCTACCGCCGCGCGCCACGGCTGGGCCGGGCCCTGGCGGCGCGCGGTCTGGTCGGGGCTGGATGCCCTGACCGGCCGGTTCTTGCGCGCGGACGGCACCAGCCGCGCCCTGGTCGCCCGCGACGGCGCTATCCTGGACGAGACCGCCCGGCTCTACGATCACGCCTTCGTCCTGCTGGCCCTGGCCTCGGCGCGGGCGGCGGGCGCGGACCGGCCGGACCTGGAGGACCGCGCGGTCCGCCTGCGCGACCGGCTGCTGGAGCAGGGCCTGCCCCAGGGCGGCTTCCTGGAGGCCGGGTCCCAGCCCTATCAGGCCAATGCCCAGATGCATCTTCTGGAGGCCGCCATGGCCTGGGAAGACCAGGGACATAGTCCGGGCGACGACGGCTGGGCGGCCCTCTCGGACCGGATCGTGGACCTGGCCGAGCGCCGCTTCATCGATCCCGTGACCGGCCGACTGCGCGAGTTCTATTCGGCCGACTGGACCCCCGCGAGTGGAGAGGACGGCCGGCTGGTCGAGCCCGGCCACCAGTTCGAATGGGCCTGGCTGCTGACCCGGCATGCTCTGAAGCGGGGGCGTCCCGAGCTGATCCAGAGGGCGCGGATCCTGTACTCCCGAGGCCGCGAGGGCGTGTCCGAGCGCGGCGGGGTCGCCCAGGACGCGCTCAACGACGACGGCACCCTGCGCAGCGGCCGCGCGCGACTGTGGCCCCAGACCGAATGGCTGAAGGCGGCGCTGCTGCTGGCCGAACAGTCACGCGACGGCGAACGCATCGCCCTGACCGCCGACGCGGGGACGGCGCTCCGGGCGCTGTGGCTGTATCTGACGCCCGACGGCCTGTGGCGCGACAAGCGGCTGCCCAACGGCGGCTTCGTCGATGAAGGCGCGCCCGCCTCCAGCTTCTACCACATCATCGGGGCCTTCGATCAGCTGGCGGCCCTGGGTGGACAGCCGGGGTTCGAGGATCTGTCGGGGCTGGACCTGCGCTGAACGCGCGGTGGCGGACAGACCTCGCCGAAAGGTGATCGATTCACCCTGATCAAGCGCGCAACCTTTTGGAAATTGCGTTACGGCGAATATGCGGTGGGGCGCGAAGTCTGGGGCGTTGAATGCCTGGTTCCTATTCGGCCGATGACGGCGCAGCGTTTGGCGCGGTCGGCGGCTATCCCCGCTGCGGCTGCTGCGGCGGGTTCCACGCCGTGTACGAGAGCGGCGGGGTCTCGCCGTTCGCATCGCTCAACGCCGACGATCGCGGCGGCGTGGGCCCCAACAACAAGGTCAGCTTCACGACGGACGAAGCCGCCGCGCAGCTGAGTCGCAACAACATCAGCTGGGCTCCCGGTCTGGGCCAGTCGGCCACGGTGACCTTCGCCTTCCGGTCCACCGCCCCCGCGACCCTCCCGACGGATACCCAAGGGTTCCAGAGGTTCAATGACGCCCAGATCGCCGCGACCCTGCAATCGCTTCAGGCGTGGGCGGACGTGGCCAACATCACCTTCAATCGGGTAAACGACGGCGACGGCTTCTCGAACAGCGCGACCATCCTGTTCTCGAACTATACCTCGGGACAGAGCGGCGCGGCCGCCTTTGCCTTTCTTCCGGGCGCCAGCGGGATCACGTCCAACTCCGGCGACGTCTGGATCAACAGTTCCATCGCCTCCAACGCCAATCCGGTGCTGCTCGGATATGGGTTCCAGGTGATCACTCATGAGATCGGTCACGCCATCGGTCTGTCGCATCCCGCCGCCTATGACGCTGAAGAAGGCGTCTCCATCACCTATGCGAACGACGCCGTCTATTATGAGGACAGCCGCCAGTACACGGTGATGTCCTACTTCAACGAGTCCAACACGGGCGGAAATTTCAACAGCGCCTCCGGTGCCCGCCAATATTCAGCCGCCCCTATGCTTGACGACATCGCGGCGGCCCAGCGTCTGTATGGCGCCAACACGACCACCCGGACGGGCGACACCGTCTACGGCTTCAACTCGAATGCCGATCGCTCCTGGTTCGCCGTGACCAGCGCGTCCATGGACGTGATCTTCGCGGTCTGGGACGCGGGCGGGACCGACACCTTCGACTTTTCGGGCTATGCCGACGCCCAGCTTATCGATCTGCGCCAGGGGGCCTTCTCCAACGTGGGCGGGCTGACCGGGAACGTCGCCGTCGCGGTCGGCGCGGTGATCGAGAACGCCATCGGCGGCTCGGGCGCGGACCGGCTGATCGGCAACGGCGGCGACAATGTGCTGACGGGCGGGCTGGGCGCGGACACGATCGACGGCGGTCTCGGCAACGACACCGCGGTTTATTCGGGCGCCCGCGGCCAGTATTCGATCACCGTCAGCGGCAACACCACCACCATCTCCGGTCCGGACGGCGTCGATGTCCTGATCAATGTGGAGAGCTTCCGCTTTTCGGACCAGACGGTGGCGGCGGCGGTCCAGACGGGACCGCTGACGATCAGCGGCGACCTTTCCGCCAACCTGATCGAGGGCAGCGCCTTCAACGACGTCCTCGCGGGCCTGGGCGGCAACGACACCCTGAACGGGCAGGCCGGCGACGACAGTCTGAACGGCGGCACCGGCAACGACCAGATCAGCGGCGGCGCGGGAGCGGACACCATCAGCGGCGGTGGCGGCAACGACAGCCTGACCGGCGGCGACGGCGTCGATACCGCCGTCTTCCAGGGCGCGAACGGGTCAGGCGTCTCGGTCAATCTGGCCACCGGCACGGCGAGCGGCGGCGACGGGTCGGACAGCCTCAGCGGCATAGAGAACCTGATCGGCAGCGGCTTCGCCGACACCCTGATCGGTGACGCCGGCGACAACGTCATCGATGGCGCGGGCGGGTCCGACGTTCTGCGCGGCGGGGCCGGCGCGGACCGGATCTCGGCGACCGGCGCGCCCGGTCAGGCCGGCGGGGCGCCGGACATCGTCAAGGCCCAGGCGACGGCAAACGGCAGCATCGGCACGGCGGTCAACATCGACGGCGGGTTCGACCTGCTGCCGCGTCCGGACGTGAACAACGCCACGACCGTCCCGCACGCCACCATCGCGGGCAGGACCCACGGCGGGGTCGAATACTACGCCTTCATCGTCGGCGCGAACACGACGGTGGTCCTGGATATCGACGGTGCCGGTTTCGACACCACCCTGCGCCTGTTCAACGCGGCCGGGACCGAACTGGCGTCGAACGACGACAACAACGGCGACAACGGCGGCGACCGCACCGATTCCTTCCTGACTTTCACCTTTCAGACCGCGGGGACCTACTATGTCCAGGTGGCGGAATGGTCGACGGGCTCGGGGGCCGGCTTCACATCCAAGCCACCGACGGCGGGCCTGGCCTATACGTTGCACGTCTCGGTGCCGGGCCACGCCGTGGTTCCCCCGACGCTCGTCGGATCGACGCTGGAGGGCGAAGACGGAAACGACATCCTGACGGGTGGCCTCGGCGGCGACACCATCTTCGGCGGCACCGGCAACGACTCCATCCTGGGCGGCGGCGGCAATGACGGCCTGCTCCAGGGCGGCCTCGGCGACGACACGGTCGAAGGCGGTGAGGGCGACGACTTCCTGTTCGGCGGCCAGAACAGCGACATCCTTCATGGCCAGGCGGGGGCCGACTTCGTCCAGGGCAATCTGGGAGCCGACCTGCTGTTCGGCGGCGTCGGCGCCGACACGATGCTGGGCGGCCAGGCCAACGACACCATTCACGGCGAGTCCGACGACGACCTCATTCTCGGCGACCTTGGCGATGACCAGTTGTTCGGTGGGAGCGGTGCCGACACCCTGTTCGGGGGCGCGGGCTCCGATGCCCTGAACGGCGGCGACGGAGTCGACATCGCCGTCTATAGCAAGGCTATCGGCGCCTACTATTTCGAGGCGACCGGGCCGGGCGACTGGCGTATCCACGACGGTCTGGAGATCGACACCCTCTCGGTCGTCGAATGGGGCCTGTTCGCCGGCGGCTCTATCGAGGCTCTGAACGTCCTCGCCGCCAAGAGCTTCGACGCCTACGGCTATATGGTCGGATACGCGGACCTGCTGAGCGCCTACAGGAACAACCCTCTGGGCGCCTACCAGCAATACATCCAGTCGGGTCAGGCCGAAGGCCGAGTGGCCGATTCGTTCAGCGGCCTAAGCTATATCGCCTCCCATGCCGACCTGATCCAGACTTTGGGCATCGACGAGAACGCGGGCTCGCGCCACTATGTTCTGACCGGACTGGCCGAGGGGCGGACCGTCACCTTCAACGCGGGCAACTACCTCGCCGCCCATGCCGACCTTCGCGCGGCTTTCGGCACCGACACCGAGGCGGCGACCCGCCATTACATCCAGTACGGCTTCGCCGAGGGACGCAGCACTGGCGGATCGGCGAGCCCGGTCGAGACCGGCGTCGACAAGGTGGATGCGGCGTCCCTGCTGGCGGGCCTGGCGGCCATGACGCCGGACGCGCCCCCGTCCGCTCCGGCATTCGACGAGGCCTGGAGCCCGGTCGCGGAGGGGTCGCGGCCGCTGGACGACCTCTACGCCTGAGGACTCAGTCGCGCCTGGGCGGCGTGATCTGGACGTGCTCGCAGCCCGCCGCGATCAGGCACTGCATGAAGAAGGTCGCCGTGAAGGCGCCGCGGCTGATCTTGTTCCTCAGGTTGGCCTCGGTCTCGACCACGCCCTGCTCGGCCAGGCGCGCCACCAGATCGGCGTAGGTCAGGCCCCGCCGCTTGAGTTCGGCCTTCAGAATCGCCTTGACCTCCGGCGCGCCCAGGGCGACCGGCTTCGCCACCTTGGACGAGGCGGGCTCGGGCGCGGTCGGGGGGGCATCTGGTGTCTCAAGCATCGTCGTATCCGCGACCTTTGTCATCGAATACGATACATTTCTCGTTGACAGCAAGGGCTTTCGTCCGCATTCCTGCCGCCGCTTTCGTCCGACCTCGCGTCCGGACCTCTGGATGACGCCGGCATGACCGCTTCCGCCCCCGCCGCAAAGGCCGACACGCTGCTGAACGCGGCTCTTCGCAACGGCCGCTCCGCCATCATGGTGGCGGCCTTGTTCAGCCTGGTCACCAACGGCCTGTATCTGGCCCTGCCGATCTTCACCAACCAGGTCTATGGCCGCGTTCTGGCCAGCGGCAGCATCGCCACCCTGATCGTCCTGACGCTGGGGACGCTGTTCGTCTTCCTGATCTCCAGCCTGATCGACTTCTACAGGGCGCGGGTGCTGATGAATTTCGGCGTGGCCTTCGACCAGCAGGTGTCCAGCCACGTCTTCGCCGCCCTGTTCGACGGCGTGACCCGGCGCGAGCAGCCGCAGGGCTCCCAGGCGCTGCGAGACCTGGACCAGTTCCGGGTCGTGGCGACCGGCAACGGGATCACGACCCTGTTCGACCTGCCCTGGCTGCCGCTCTATCTGACGGTGCTGTTCGTGATCGATGTGTGGGTCGGGCTTGTGACCCTGATCGGCGCGGCGATCCTTGCGTTCCTGGCGTGGATGCAGGACCGGGCCAGCCGCCCCGCGCTGCGCAAGGCCAATGACGCGGCGATCCACAGCTACGGCTTCACCGAGCAGGGTCTGCGCAACAGCGAGGTCGTGCGGGCCATGGGACTGCTGCCTCACATCGGCCGCCAGTGGATGAACCATCGCCAGACGGCCATGGAACACGGGATCGAGGCCGGCAAGACGTCCGAGGTCTGGTCGAACGCCATCAAGTTCGTGCGCATGGCGACCCAGGTGGTGATCATCGCCCTGGGGGCCTTCCTGATCCTGGAGGGCCAGCTGGGGGCGGGCATGCTGTTCGCCAACATGATCCTGTCGTCGCGCGCCCTGGCCCCCATCGAACGTGCGGTCGGCACCTGGCCCCAGCTGGTCGCGGCCGCCCAGTCCTATGAGCGGCTCCAGGCCCTGTTCGGACAGTACAAGCCGACCCTGCCCGGCACCGCCCTGCCGCGGCCCAAGGGCCAGCTCAGCGTCGAGGGCGTCAGCTTCGGCGCCCCGGGCAGTCCGCGCCTGATCCTGACCGGCCTGACCTTCGCCGTCCCGGCCGGGAGTTTCCTCGGCGTCATCGGCCCGTCGGGAGCGGGCAAGTCCACGCTGGCGCGCCTGCTGGTCGGGGTCTGGCCGCCGCTGGCCGGGTCCGTCCGACTGGACGGGGCCGATGTCTTCGGCTGGTCCCGCACCGACTTCGGGGCCCACATCGGCTATCTGCCCCAGGACACCGAGCTGTTCGCCGGAACGGTGCGGGACAACATCGCCCGCTTCATGCCCGACGTCTCGGACGCCGAGGTCATCGCGGCGGCCCAGAACGCCGGCGTCCACGACATGATCGTGCGCCTGCCCAACGGTTATGACACCGCGCTGGGCGGCCAGGGCGGTGTCACCCTGTCGGTCGGCCAGCGCCAGCGGGTCGGCCTGGCCCGCGCCATGCTGCGCGACCCGGCCTTCATCGTGCTGGACGAGCCCAACGCCAACCTGGACGCCCAGGGCGAGCAGGCCCTGCTCCTGGCGCTCAGGAAGATGAAGGCGGCCGGCACGACCGCCGTGGTCATCTCGCACAAGCCGTCCATCCTGGCCGACGCCGACAGCCTGGTGGTGCTGCGCGACGGCAAGATCGACATCTTCGGGCCCAAGGCCGAGGTCATGGCCCGCCTCGCCGCCAACAACGCCGGCCAGCCCCAGCCCCAGGCCTCGCCCGCCCCGGCCAACCAGTCGCCGGTCGCCGCCGACACCGCCGCCAAGGCGATCGCCGCCACCAATCCCGGCGCCGTCCCGCCCGCGCAATCGTCTGGAGGCGCCCGATGAAAACCCTGCTGTCCCGCTTCAGCTGGTCGGACGTTCGCCGCTTCTTCACCGAGGACACCCCTGCGCCCGTGCCCGCCTTCGGCACCCCGGCCTCGGCTCCGCTGTCCAAGCAGTCCAGGGCCCGCATCCGCCGGCCGATGATCGCGGGCCTGGCCATCATCGCCGTCTGCGTCGTGGGGCTGGGCCTGTGGGCCAGCTTCGCCCCGATCTGGAGCGCCGTCCTCGCGCCCGGCCAGGTCCGGGTCGAATCCAACCGCCAGACGCTCAAGAGCCGCGAGGGCGGGGTGGTCCGCGTCCTGAACGTGCGCGAGGGCCAGTCGGTCAAGGCCGGCGACCTGCTGATCCAGCTGGACGACACCATCCCCCGCGCCCAGTTGGACGTGCTGAACAACCAGTTCGACGTGGCCCAGATGCAGCGCGCCCGCTTCGTGGCCGAGGCGACCGGCCAGCGCACCCTGGCCATCCCGCCCGAGCTGGCGGCCCGCCGCAGCGACCCGCGCGTCGCCGCCACCATCAACAACGAGATGCTGCTGTTCACCACCCGGCTCCAGGCCGTCGACGGCCAGAAGGCGATCCTGGACCAGCGCCTGCTCCAGCTGGAAAGCGCCCGCTCCGGCCTGAACCTGCAGGTCGAATCGATCGCCGAGCAGATCCGCCTGGTCGGCGAGGAGCTGGCCGGATACCAGACCCTGTACGAGCGCGGCTTCGCGCCCCGCACCCTGATCCTGGCCCGCCAGCGCACCCTGGCCGAGCTGGGCGGCCGTCGCGGCAGCCTCCTGGCCGACATCACCCGCAACCAGCAGCAAGCCGGCGAGACCCGGCTCCAGCTGGCCCAGATCCTGGAGCAGCGCCGCTCCGAGGCCGCCACCGGCCTGTCCGACGCCGAGGCCCGCCTGTCCGACATCAGCCCCCGCCTCGACGCCGCCCGCGCCAGCTTCGAACAGACCCGCGTGGTCGCGCCCGTCGACGGCTATGTGCTGAACCTCAGCCAGTTCACCATCGGCGGCGTGGCACAGCCCGGCGAGACCCTGATGGACGTGGTGCCCTCCGGATCGCCCCTGCTGGTCCATGTCCAGATCCGCCCGGCCGACATCGACGAGGTCCGCCCCGGCCTGATCGCCACCGTCGACCTGACCGCCTATGCCCGCCAGGACAAGCCCAAGCTGGAGGGCGAGGTCGTCACCGTCTCGGCCGACGCCCTGACCAACGACCAGGGCGTGCCCTATTTCACCGCCGACATCCGCATCGACCCGTCCGAGCTGGCCAAGCTGCCCGAGGGCATGGCCATGAGCCCCGGCATGCCGGTCCAGGCCTCGATCCGCACGGGCCGCCGCACCATCATGTCCTATCTGCTGGGCCCGATGGGCTCGATGATCGGCCGCAGCCTGCGCGAGCAATAGTTCGGTGGCCGAAGACGCCGAACGCGTCCGGTTCTTGATCGCCCCCGATCCCGCGGAGCGGGTCGGATTCTTGATAGCCGGCGTCCAGAAGGGCGGCACCACGGCCCTGTTCGACCACCTTCGGGTCCACCCCGACCTGTCGATGGCGCCGGAGAAGGAGGTCCACTTCTTCGACGACGAGGGTCCCGGCTCTCCGGGCCGCGACGGCATGGGCTTCGGCGTCGACTGGTCGGCCCCCGACTACGCCGCCTATCACGCCCGCTTCGCCCCGGCCGACGGGCGGCTGCGGGGCGAGGCCACGCCCATCTATCTCTACTGGCCCCCCAGCCTGGCGCGCATCGCCGCCTACGACCCGTCGATCAAGCTGATCCTGGTGTTCCGCGATCCGGTCCAGCGCGCCTGGTCCCACTGGCGGATGGAGCGGGCGCGGGGGGTGGAGCCCCTGTCCTTCTCCGAGGCGATCCGCTCGGGCCGCGCCCGCGTCGACGATCCCGCCGCCCCGGGCCATCACCGGGTCCATTCCTATGTGGAGCGTGGCTTCTACGCCGCTCAGATCGCGCGTCTTCTGGCGCTTTTCCCCCGTCAGCAGGTATTCTTCGGCGACGCTCGCCTGCTGCGGACACAGCCGACGTTGTTTCTCCGCAACGTCTGCGAATTTTTGAATGTGCCAACCTTGGGGCGCGTCGCGCCTCTGGAAAGTCATGTCGGCCGCTCGGATGGCGAGTTCGCCAGCCTTACCCCCTCAGACAAAGACTATCTGACAGACGTGTTCGCCGACGATCAGAAACAGTTCAGAAGTCTGACAGGGATTGAGCTCTAGGCCACTCTGGCTGTGTTTTACACCCGCCCCTCTCACTCTGTCGGTCGGGAGTTGTTCTTGACGTTTGTCTGACGGAGCGAATGCAGGCGACCGACCGGTTTCTGGCGCCCGCCTGTCCCACATCTGGACACCGGTGACCCACCAACGGTCGCCCACCCCCCGGCGCGGCGTGCCAAAGCCGCTTGCAATCTGCATGGCCTCGGTTACAAGCGCCGAAGGGCGGGCTTGCGCTTAGACGTTCTCCATGGTGGGGGCGGACGACGGCGGACCACGGTCTGTGACACTTTTTGGAGAACTTTAATGGCCAATCTTGACTTCCGGGCATCGACCCAAGCGCAGGCGACCGCCTACACGGGCGACGGTGCCGGCACCGACGTCATCTTCTTCTCGTCCGGCACCGCGACCGGCACCGTCATCACCGTGATCCCGGCGCTCGGCGCCGACCCGGAAGTGATCCGCATCGCCAACGCCACGAACCCGGTGGCCGGCACCCAGTCGCTGGACTTCGCTCGCGCGGCCGTCACTGGTGTGAACAGCTTCCAGTTCGCCGACGGCACCATCCTGATCTACGGCGCGACCGGTAACGAGACGCTGGACGGCGACGCCTTCGCCGACCTGCTGTTCGGAAACGACGGCGACGACACGATCACCGGCAACAACGGCGACGACCAGATCTTCGGCGGCAACGGTGCCGACTCGCTGATCGGCGGCGAGGGCGCTGACCTGCTGCAGGGTAACCTGGGTGACGACGTCGAGCGCGGCGGAAACGGCAACGATTTCCTCTTCGGCGGCCAGGGTGCTGACACCCTGTTCGGTGACGAAGGCAACGACTACCTCCAGGGCAACATCGGCGCTGACACCATCAACGGTGGCAACGGCTCCGACACCCTGATCGGTGGCCAGGACGCCGATACCGTCGTCGGCGGCAACGGCGACGACCTGCTGTTCGGTGACCTCGGTGCCGACTCGATGTTCGGCGACAACGGCAACGACACCATCCAGGGCGGTGCCGGTGCCGACACCATCAACGGCGGCAACGACAGCGACGTGATCAACGGCGGCAATGACGCCGACGTTCTGCGTGGCGACAACGGCAACGACAACATCGGTGGCGACAACGGCGATGACACGATCGACGCCGGTGCCGGCAACGACACCGTCGCGGGTGGCGAAGGCGCTGACTCGATCGTCGGCGGCACGGGCATCGACCTGGTCAACGGCGGCAACGGCGACGACACCCTGGCCGGTGGCAACGACGCCGACTCGATCTTCGGCGACAACGGCAACGACAGCATCAACGGCAACGACGGCGACGACGCCCTGCTGCAGGGTGGTCAAGGCAACGACACCATCAACGGTGACGCCGGCAACGACTTCATCTTCGGCGGCCAGGGCAACGACTCCGTGCTCGGCGGCGTCGGCAACGACTTCGTCCAGGGCAACCTGGGCAACGACGAAGTCTTCGGCAACGACGGCGATGACACCCTGCTGGGTGGCCAGGGCAACGACTCGATCCTCGGCGGCATCGGCAACGACCTGGTCTTCGGCGATCTCGGCGAAGACACGGTCAGCGGTGAAGATGGTAACGACACCCTGAACGGTGGCGCGGCCAACGACACGGTCCTGGGTGGCCTCGGCAACGACGTGATCCTCGGCGGTGACGGCAACGACTCGCTCCAGGGCGATGACGGCAACGACCAGATCAACGGTGAAGCCGGCAACGACCTGATCCTCGGCGGTCTCGGCAACGACATCATCGGTGGCGACGACGGCAACGACACCATCGACGCGGGCGACGGCAACAACACCGTCAACGGCGGCGCGGGAGTCGACTCCATCGATGCCGGAACCGGCAACGACGTCATCGACGGTTCGGACGGCAACGACACCATCAACGCGGGTATCGGTAACAACAACCTGCTGGGCGGCGTCGGCAACGACAGCGTCACGGCGGGCGTCGGCAACGACACCATCAACGGTGGCGACGGCGACGACACCATCGTGGCCTCGGACGGCAACAACAACCTCGTGGGTGGCATCGGCAACGACACCATCACCTCGGGCGCCGGCAATGACACGGTCTCCGGCGGTGACGGCAACGACACCATCGTCGCGGGCGACGGTGCCAACACCGTCGTCGGCGGTGCCGGCGATGACTCCATCACCACGGGCGCGGGTGCCGACACCATCAACGGCGACGCCGGAAACGACACGATCGTGGCGGGTGACGGCCTGAACATCATCAACGGTGGCGACGGAAACGACTCCATCACCGGTGGTGCCGTGGGCGACAACATCCAGGGTGGCGACGGCAACAACACCGTCTCGTCGGGCGACGGCGCGGACAGCATCACCACGGGCTCGGGTGCCGACTCCATCGACGGCGGCCTCGGTGCCGACGCCATCTCCTCGGGTGCCGGAAACGACACCGTGATCGGTGGCGCGGGTGCCGACAGCATCTCGGGCGGCGACGGTGCCGACTCCATCGACGGCGGCATCGACGCCGACGCCATCTCGGGCGGTGCCGGTGACGACGCCATCCTCGGCGGCGGCGGTGCCGACAACCTCTCGGGCGGCGACGGCGCTGACACCATCACGGGTGGTCTGGACGCCGACACGATCTCGGGCGGCGCCGGCAACGATGTGTTCGTGATCGCCAACGGCGACACGGGCGTCACGGCCGCCACGGCCGACATCTACCAGGACTTCCAGGCCGGCGACATCTTCGACCTGGGCTACATCACGACCCCGCTGACGGCCGTGAACTACGCCGAGACGACCGCCGTCGACTTCAACGCGGCTCTTGCCGCCGCGAACGGCACCTTCAGCCTGAACACCACCGTCTCGGTCGTGGTGGTCGCGCTGGACAACGGCACGGGCGCCTGGGTGTTCTTCGACAACACGGGCGGCGCGGGCGCCACGTCGACGGAGGCGATCTTCGTCACCGGCGGCACGCTCGCCAACCTGGACTTCGCGAACTTCACCTAAGAAGCCGCGACCGAAAGGTTCGATCAAAGTCTGGGGCCGCTCCGAAAGGAGCGGCCCCTTTCTTTTGTCCGGCCCCTGAGCTTCGGCTGCGCCCTTGATCGGCGTTCACCCAACGGGCACGACTAGGGTCTCGACCCTGTTCATGAGGTATCGGCGTGATCCGACCCGGCAATGCCCTGCTCGACGCCTTCATCGCCGGACCCGACCGGGCGGTTCAGAAATGGATCGACTATTTCGACGCCTATGACCGCCTGCTCTCGCCCTGGCGCGGGCGCGCCATGACCTTCCTGGAGATCGGCGTCCAGAACGGCGGCAGCCTGATGATGTGGCGCGACTATCTGGGGCCCGACGCCCGCATCATCGGCGTCGATGTCGATCCCAACTGCCGCGCCATGACCGAACATGGCTTCGAGATCTGGATCGGCGATCAGGCCGATCCCGCCTTCTGGGACGGGTTCAAGGCGGCCGTGCCCTCGGTCGACGTGGTCCTGGATGATGGCGGTCACACCATGCGCCAGCAGTTGGTCACCTTCGACGCCCTGTTCCCGATCGTGTCGAACGGCGGCCTGTTCATGGTCGAGGACACCCACACCAGCTATTTCCCCAGCCACGGCGGCGGCGCGCCTGGCCATCCGGGCACCTGGATGGCCCGGGTCAAGGATCTGATCGACCAGATGCACGCCTGGTATCACGCCCCGATCGACACGGCCGATCAGGTCATGGCGGCCGTGACCATCCCCTCCATCACCATCTTCGACAGCCTGGTCGCCATCGAGAAACGCCGCCGCTCGCCGCCCATCGCCCTCGCGCGCGGCGACGGCGGCCATCAGAAGAATCCGCCCGCCATGGACTACATCGCCATGCGCCGCGCCCTGCGCGTCCCTGACGGGGGCGTCTGACGCCTACGTCCGTTTCTGACGCACCCGCCCCCTAGGGTGGGGGTCCGGCCTTCTGTTCGCCGGGCCTGGTCAGGAGGATTTCGCACGTTTCAGACGGTTCGCACGCAGTTTCACGCCCCGCCTTTCGCCCCCGCCGCCCAGCCTCTAGACAGAGGGGGTCAGCCGGGCGGGGGAGGCCCGCCTTTATCCATGTCCGACGTCGTCCTGTATCTGAACCCCGAGGCCTTCGACACCAAGGGGCCGGCCCTGATGGGGCGCCAGTCGGCGGGCGAGAGCTTCCTGCGCGGCTATCTGCGCCACTCCCGCAGTCCCCGCTGGGCCTTCTGGAACGTGGCGAACCGCAAGCCCGAGGCGCTGTCGGCGGCGCTCGCCGAGCTGGCCGACGTCAACCGCCCGGTCAGCTGGATCGCCCGCCACGATCGCGGTGGCCTGGCCCGGATCGGCAATGTCCACCTGCCCCAGCCGAATGTCGCGCGCGAGGGCTGGCGGCGCAACATGGCGGGCCTGCGACGCGGCTACGGCATCAGCGGGATCACCCACACGACGGCCTCCATGGACATCATGGATTCCCTCGCCGACCTGATGAGCGCCCCGATCGATCCCTGGGACAGCCTGATCTGCACCTCCAGCGCCGTCCGGGCCTCGGTCGAGATCGAGCTGGAGGCGGTCCGCGTCGATCTGGAGGAAAGGCTGGGCGCCACCCGGGTCTCGACCCCGAACCTGGTCACCATCCCCCTGGCCATCAACACAGAGGATTTCCAGTCCACGCCGGATCAGCGAAAGGCCTGGCGCGAACGGCTGGACATCCCCGACGACGCCGTGGTGGTCATCTACATGGGCCGGTTCAATCCGGCGGTGAAGATGAACCCCCTGCCCATGGCGCTCGCCCTGGAAAAGGCGGCCAGGCGCAGCTCGAAGCCGGTCTTCTGGGTCCAGGCCGGCTGGGCCACCAGTGCCGAGAACGAAAGGACCTATCACGACGAATGCCGCGCCCTGTGCCCCTCGGTGGGTTATCGCCACGTCGATGGGCGCGAGGCGGGGACGCGCTTCTCGATCTGGTCGGTCGCGGACCTGTTCATCTCCCTGTCCGACAACATCCAGGAGACGTTCGGCCTGACCCCGCTCGAGGCCATGGCCGCGGGCCTGCCGGGCGTCGTGTCCGACTGGGACGGCTATCGTGACACCCTGCGTCACGGTCTCGACGGCTTCCGCGCCGCCACCTATGCCCCCGCCGCCGGGGCCGGGCGCGACCTGGCCTATCGCCATGCCAACGACTGGATCAGCTACGATCTCTATGTCGGGGCCGCCAGCCAGGTGATCGCCGTCTCTGTCGACGAGGCCGCGCAAGGGTTGCTGGATCTGATCGAGAACGACGATCTGCGTCGTCGCATGGGTCGGTCGGCCCAGGCCCGCGCCCGGTCCCTGTTCGACTGGTCGGCCGTCATTCCCCAGTACGAGGCCTTGTGGACCGAGATGAGCGCCCGCCGCGAGGCCGCCCGGCCCCTGCCGGCCATGCCGCGAAATCTGGCCCCCAACCCGCGGCGGCTGGATCCCTTTCATCTGTTCGGGGGCTATGCGACCGAGTGGTCCAGCCCCTCGACCCTGCTGATGCTGACGCCCGGCCGGACGGCCGCCGACGTGGAGGCTCTCATGGCCATGAAGCTGCCGATGTTCGGCGGCTTCACCGGTCCGACGCGCGAAGAAGCCCTGAAGGTGGTCGAGACCTTGTCGGATGGATCACAGCGGAGCATCCGCGATCTGGTGGCCGACGCCCCGGCCGGCCGGCGTCCGTTCCTGGAGCGCGGCCTGCTCTGGATGGTCAAATACGACATCCTGACCCTGCTTGCGCGCGGTGCCCACGTCGCCTGAAGCGCCGCAAAAATCAGGGCTTCGAAATGCAATCGGCCGGGCCCCCCGCTGTCGCGAAGAACCCGGCCGAAGTGACACAGCCCGCTGGAGAACAAGCCGAGCCCGATAAATGCCACAAGCCAAGCCCGTGTGAAAGGCCATTCCCCCCGCGAATCGACTTTTAGGTCCGCCAACGATCACAAGTGCGGCATAGCTTTGGCTCAGGCCGGGCCGATCAGCTCCTGGATCAGGGCCAGCCATTTCGGCACGCCGACGGTCTCCCGGTCGAAAAGCCGGAGCGCCTTTTCGCGGGCCGCCTTGCGCAGGCCCGTGTAGCGGTCCGGATTGGCGCAGGCGTCGATCATGGCCCGCGACAGGGCGTCGACGTCGAAGAAATCGTTCAGGATGCCTTCCTCGCCCGAGGTGATCGCGTCCCTGACCGGCGCGGTGTCGGACCCCAGGATCAGGCACTCGCAGGCCATGGCCTCGACCAGCGACCACGAGAGCACGAACGGATAGGTGTAATAGACGTGGGCCCAGGACATCGACAAGGCCGCCAGCATCTGGGGATGGGGCACCTTTCCGGTGAAGTGGATGCGGTTCAGGTCCAGATGGTCGCCGACCTCAGCCAGCATCTTGCTCTTCCAGGTTTGACCGTCGGGCAACTGGCCGCCGTAGCCCTTGCCGTCGTCGCCGCCGATGACGATGACCTGGGCGTCCGGGCGCGCGTCCAGCAGGGCCGGCAGGGCGCGCATGAAGATGTGGAAGCCGCGCAGACGCTCGAAATTCCGGTTGATGAAGGTGATGACCGGCGTCGATCCGTCCAGCACCGTGCCGTTCGGCATCTTCAGCGATCCGGGCTTGCGCCCGGTCTTGGCGATGTCCACGCCCTCGTGGAACACCCGGATCATCGGCTGGAAGGCCTTGGGGTGGGTCGAGGCCTGGAACGGCGTGGGGCAGACGATGACGTCGGCCGTCGAGCAGGCCCCGGCCATGCCGATGTTCTTGGCGCTGGACCTCAGATCGTCAGCGAAGGTGCGGTTCTCGAACTCCAGGTCGAATCCGACGTCGGCCCCGCGCGATTTGTAGAAGAACTCGCCGAATAGGACGATCGGCACGCAGGGAAAGACCTCGTGCATATGGATGGTCTCGCCCCAGCCAGGGTGGCCGATGATCAGGTCCGGGATGAACCCGTCGGCCTTGAACTGGGCGGCCAGGTGAGCGGCGGCGTCGGCGCGCAGCAGGTCGGCTTCGGCCCGCGTGGCGGGCTCGAAGATCCCTGCCGTCGAGCCGCGTCCCAGCTTCCAGCGACGGACATCGACCCCGGGGCGGTTCTTGCCGGTCGGTCCCGCCACCGCCGCGACCTTGTACCCGGCCGCCAGACAGCCGTCGGCGATGTGCGGGAACTGGCCCGGAAAGTTCTGATGGACGAACAGGATACGCTTGGCGGCCAAGAGCGGGTCTTTCGCTGCGGCGCCGGTCGTCGCGCGCCTTTTCCCTTGTGCCGCAAGCGTCTGACGGGTCAACAGCGAACCTGTGATGCCGTGAATCAAGGTCCAGCAGGTTTCTGGGGTCTGATCCGACCGGAAAACCGCTCACACTTTTCCGGATCAGACCCTAGGGTTCACCGTGATGGCGAGGCGAAAGACAGGATCGGAAGACGAGGCGGTCACAGCCCCGTTCGAGGCCGGCGTGTCCTCGCGCGGTGAGGGCAACGCGGTCGACCTGGCACCTGACTGCGTGATCGGCGGCCGCATCGAGGTGATCGGACGGCGCAATCGCCTGACCGCGGCCCCCGGCGCGATACTGGAGCGCTATGCCCCCGCCGGCTTCGGCGCGACAGTGCCTGACATCGGCAAGCGATCGGATGCCTCCATCCTGATCGAGGGCGACGACAATGTGGTGGAGATCGCCGAGGGAACGCGGCTTGGCATGAACATCGTGGTCCGGGGCAACGGCAACCGGATCGTCATCGGCCGCGACGCCTGGCTGCACGGTTTCGCCAATCTGATCACGGACGGCGCCACCCTGAAGGTCGGGTCCCGCACGACCATGGTGCAGGGCTCGCTGCAACTGCACGAGCCCCTGACCCTGAGCATCGGCGAGGACTGCATGATCTCGTCCCAGGTCTATGTGTCTGTCAGCGACATCCATCCCATTCACGACCGCGCGACAGGCGCACGGATCAACGCGGGCCGCTCCGTCGAGATCGGCGACCACGTCTGGCTGGGCCTGAGGACCATGGTGATGAAGGGCAGCCGGATCGGGCCGGGCGCGATCACGGCCGCCGGGTCCATCGTCTCGGGCGAAGTCCCGGCCCACTGCATCGCCGGTGGCGCGCCCGCGCGGGTCATGCGGCGCGAGGTGACGTGGTCGCGAGAACTCGATCCGGACGCGCCCCTCGTCGTCGAGGCGGCTCCCCGGCGCGGGTGGCGGCTGTTCGGTCGATGAAGCGTCTCGGCATATATCATCCCGCCGGCCGGGCCGGGCGGGGGGCCAATGTCTTCGGCATGCAGGTCGCCAACGTCGAACTGTTCCAGGCCGTGGCGCGCCATGGAGGACTGGAGCGGCTCGATGTGCTGACCCACGTCGACGTGACCGGCGACCAGATCCGGGACGGCCTGCTCGGGCCTGCGGGTGGAATGATCGACATCCAGGCGACCCTCATCCTCAATCAGGCCCGCGCAAGGGAAGCCGGCGCCGTCCTGCGCGGCGGGCCCCGGATCGATGAACTGGCTTGGGTGCGGCGCTTCGTTGTGGGTGAAACAGCCTACAGCCTGATGGGGCTGATCCACACCATCGCCCCGCCCGCCATGCGCCAGGATATCGCCATGGCCTCGATCGGGCCGACCCACCCCTGGGATGCGGTGATCTGCACGAGCCCCTCGATCCAGTCGGCCATGGTCCGGATGTTCGACGACTGGGAGGCCTATCTGGCCGATCGTTTCGGCGGCGCGGCGCCGCCGCGACCGCAACTGCCCCTGCTGCCGCTCGGCGTCTATGGAGAGGTGTTCGCGGCGGCGGCGGATCGGCCCGCTGTCCGGGGCGCGCGGCGCCTGGCGCTGGGCGTGGGTCCCGACGACGTCGTGGTGCTGTGGGTCGGGCGGCTGTCGTTCTTCGAGAAGGCCTTCCCCCAACCCATGTTTCGGGCCGTCCAGGACGCGGCGCGCGCGACCGGCGCGCGCGTGCATTTCGCCATGGTCGGCTGGTTCCCTGGCGGAGCCGAAGACGAAGCCCGCTACCGCGAAGCGGCCGCGGCCTATGCTCCCGACGTCGACCTGCATCTGCTGGACGGCAACGACGCGGCCCTGGTGCGCGAGATGTGGGCGGCCTCCGACATCTTCGTCTCCCTGGTCGACAACATCCAGGAGACGTTCGGCATCACGCCGCTGGAGGCGATGGCGGCGGGACTGCCGGTCGTGGTCTCGGACTGGGACGGTTACCGCTACACCGTGCGAGACGGGGTCGAGGGGGCGTTGATTCCGACCCTGGGGGCGCCGGCGCATGACCTGTTGCAGGAGACGACGACCAGCCACGCCCTCGCCATCACCTCCTACCAGAGCTACGTCGGCACCATCGCCCAGCACACGGCGGTTCATGTCGGGCGCGCCGCCGAGGCGATCGCCGCCCTGATCCGATCTCCGGACCTGCGCCGTCGCCAGGGCGAGGCCGGCCGTCGACGCATCCGCGACACCTTCGACTGGCGCGTGGTCGCGCCGCAGTATGTCGCCCTTTCCGAAGAACTGGCGGGGATCCGACGGGTGGCCCCGGAACGTCCGCGCCGACCGCATCCGGTCAAGGGCGATCCGTTCAAGGACTTTTCGGGGTTCGCGACCCATGTCCTGGGGCTCGACGATCGCCTGGCGCTGGCCTCGGGCGCGGCGGTGACCGACCTGGAGCGGTCGTCCACCCTCTGGCTGGATCAGTTCGCGTCCAAACGACGGGGCACGGCGGAGGAGGAACTGCGTCTGTTGACGCTGATCGCGCGCTCGGACGGGATCGCCGTCCGTGCCGTGCTGGAGGACTTCGCCGTGCCGCGTCGCAAGCGGATCATGCTCAGCCTGATGTGGATGGCCAAGGCCGGCATCCTGGACTGGGGTCCCGCCTAACCGACGGGTCCGCTCCACGGCTTGACCGCGCGAATCTGGATATGCAGTTCACGGATGACGTTCCATGTCTCGTTGGCCATCCGGCGCAGGGTCGCGCGATCGATCTCGCCCCGTCGTTCCTTCTCGACCCAGGCGCTGTCATAGACCTGGACCGCGTTGACGACCTCGAAGTCGACGCCCAGGGCATAGGCCAGCATGGTGTAGTTGGCGCGCCGTGCGATCCAGTCGTCGTTCTTGGCCTTGGACATCATCTCGAACGTCAGGGGCGTGAAGGCGCGGACGTGGGTCGGATCCGACCAGTAGGTGTCATGCCGGAAATGCGGGACGTGGATCTCCAGCACGCCACCGGGTTTCAGCACCCGGTAGAGTTCGCGCATCACGGCGCGGAAGTCCTGGAACGTCGCGCCGACGTGCTCCAGCACATGCTTCATCAGGATACGGTCGAACTGGTCGTCCTCGAACGGCCAGGGGAAGGTCTCGATGTCCATCAGGACGTCGGGATCGCATTCCTTGAAGCCGTCGGCGTTGATCCAGCCTTCGCGCTTGTCGAAGCCGCAGCCGAGGTTGAGTTGAGCCATGGGTGGGGTCTCGATCAGGCGTTCTGGGATTGACGAGGGGCCATGGCCGCCAGCCGCGCCTGACGCTGGGCCTCCAGATCGGCCCTGCGCGTGACGAGGTCGCGGTACCATGCCTCGCGGCGCGGCGCTTCGTGGGCGTGCATGCGATGGGTGGCGACATGGGCTCGGCCGAGGTCTCGGCGACGTTTCACCTCGTCCGGCGACGCGATCAGTCCCAACAGCGCCTGACGCCATTCGTCCGGGCTGTCGGCGAAGACGGCGAAGGCGCCATGAGCCGGGTCATCGGCGTAGATCAGTCGTGAACAGACCGGCACCACCCCCGCCGATGCGCTCTCCACCAGTTTCAGATCCGACTTCAGCCGGTTGAACGGCGTGTCCGACAGCGGCAGCAGGGCGATGTCGCACCCCGCCAGCAGCGCCATGTATTTCGGATGCGGCAGGGTGGGATGGAACGTCTTGGACGCCGAAGCGGGCAGGGCATCGAAGAAGGCCTGGTCATGCACCACGACCCAGTCGATGCGGTCGGCGTGGGCCTCGGCCAGGGCCACGACCTGATCGCGCACTGGTCCCCAGTCGTTCTCGCGATTCAGGGCCCCGAAGAAGACCCGCATACGCCCCCCGGCCTTGGGCGTGGTCGGCGGCGCATCCGGCAGGCGCGCGGCGGCATTGGGGAACACCGCCACATTCGGGTTCCAGCATCGGATCATCTCGGCCAGCGGCTCGGTCGAGACCGTCACCGCATGTACGCCGCGAAAGGCGCGGAAGTCGGATTCGACATAACCGGGCCAGTGATGCGGATCGTCGTCGATGTCGGACACGATGGTCCAGCCTCGACCGATCAGATCGTCGATGCCCTTGACCAGAGAAGGCTCGTTGAGGAACGAGCGATGCAGGATGAATACGCCGGGAGACGTCTGTTGCGGCAGACTGACGGTCCCGGCTCCCCATTTCACCGAGTTGGTGGGCAGGGACGCGAGCGCGGCGAGCGGATAATCGACCCGAGCCTCGGTGACGCCCCCGGTTTTCTTCAGTCCCAGCGCGGCGATGCTGAGCCTTTCCGGCAAGGGACCGTTCACGCCGCGCAGCACCCACTGGAACGCCGACAGGTCGCGTTTGGCCTTGGCCGCGTCGCCACCGAAGGCCAGGGCGGCGGGGGTCAGGGCCTTGATGGCCGCCTCGGTCTTGTCGGGCCACAGGACGCGGGCATCGGCATCCAGCGGGCTCCAGCCGGCCTTGGACAGCATGTCAACCGCTGTATCGCGGCTGAAGAAGCGCAGATGCGTCCGGTCCAGCAGGCCCGCATCGGCATAGTTCCAGCGCCCCAGAAGCTGCTCACGCACCAGGGTCCAGTGACCGACGTTGGGAATGCAGATGGCGCAGACCGCGCCCGGCTCCATCCGCTCGCGCAGGGTCTTCAGAACGCTCCAGGGATCCAGCAGGTGTTCCAGCACATCGCCGAAGATCAGCACGTCGAAGCGCCGCTCGCCGCGACGCGCGTCCAGTTCGGCCAGGACGTCGGCGTTCTCGATGCTGCCCAGCACGACCTCGTCGAGCACACCGCGCGCCTCCTCGGCCGCTGTCGCGAACAGTTCCACGCCCCAATATTCCGCCGACGGATTGATATCGCGATAGGCGCGGGCAAAGCCGCCGGTGCCGCAGCCGATTTCGAGCACGCGCCGGGCCGTCACGGGAATCTTGGCCAGCAGGTCGGGGTTTGCGTTGCTGTAATAGGTCATGATCGCCCCGGTCGGGTCAGTGTGCGCCAGCGTTTGGCCAGGACCCTTACGGATCGGGTCAGGGTCCAGCTGGGGCTGGCGACCATCGCGTCATGGCGGGCTCGCAGGGCCGCCAGTTCGTCGTCGAGGCCGGCGGTCGATTCCAGAGCCTCGATCCGCTGTTGCACGGCCGTGCGCTCGTTGCGGGCATTGGCCAGAAGTTGTCGTTCGGCCTCCAGCGCCTCGACCAGTTCGCGGTTCTGGGCCTGCTGTCGCAGGGCGCGGGCCTCGGCCAGGCCGATCTCGTGGCGGAGGGGCAGGTTGGCCTCGGCCTCCTTGCGGAACCGCTCGGCCTGTTCGCGCGCCGCGCCGAGTTCCCCGGTCAGATGGGCGACCATCTCGCGCGAGGCCTCCCAGTGACGGCCGTTGTGATCGGCCTCGGCGTGGAACTGGTCGGCGAGATCGCGAAGGGCGGCGTTCTCCTTGAGCGCGTCTGCCAGCTCCGCCTTCAGGCGGGGCGTGTCCGCCGCCTCCGCGCGCAGGTCCTGCAGGGCGGGGCCGGTCAGGCGAGCCAGACGTTCCAGCTCGACCAGGGCGGCGTCCAACTGGGTGCTGTCGGGCTCCACGCCGGTGGTCGCCGCGCCCAGCCAGGACAGGGTGGTCAGGGCGCCCGACCACAGATCCCCGCGCGCCGCCAGGTCGGCCTGGTCCGCCCTGTGATGCCTCTGGTCCGGCGACAGGAAGTCGTCGATCCGGGCCTCGACCTCGGGTGTTGGGGCGGCCAAAGGATCGCCTCCGGCGGTCTGGATCCGCGCCAGGGCTCCGCGCCAGTCCGCGAGCAGAGCGTCATAGTCGACGAACACCCGCGCCAGGCCCCGGGTGTCGCGCTCGAGCGCCAGCATACAGGCGGCCCAGGCCATGACGGCGGTCGCTTCGGAGGCGTCGCCACGCGCCACGATGGAGGCCGCGACCTCCAGCGGATGGCGGACCATGATCACATAGACCGGTCGTCTTCCCTCGGCCCTGAGAGCCTCCTCCCAGAAGCGGACCATCAGCGAGGCGCGCGGGTCCTTGAGCACGGCGGCGGGTGCGTCGTCGTAGTTCCGGGCGATGAAGGCGCGGGCCTCGTCCAGATACTGGTCGCGCCGCGCCCACACGGTCGGTCCCACCCGGTGGCCGAAAACGTCGTCCCAGCGCGAGCCGACGGAGGCCAGAATGCGGTCATTCAGGCCGACCATGTCGACGGGCTCCCAGAAACCGGTCGGATTGTCGGGACCCGGCTGGATGATGTCGCCCGGCAGCGCCCCGCCGGCAAGCGACAGCAGCCGCGCCATGGCCGAGGTGCCGCTGCGGTGCATGCCAGCGACCACCAGGGCCGTCCGGGTCGTCGCGGCGGAGGTGCCGGCGGCTGCTGATCGGGTCGTGGCCGTGGCCATGTCTCGCGGGTCCTCGGGTCGGACCGAGGGTTAGGCGACGGAAGCGGGGCCGGTCAACCGGCCCTCGGCGGCCAGCCAGGCGTGATAGGTGTTCGGCCCGGTCCGGAACGGCTCGGGGAAGGCGGCCTGCAGATCGGCCCGGTCGCGGTAGAGCTCGCGCCAGTCCTTGCGGATGGGGGTCCCGTCGTCGAAGGCGGCGAAGGCCCACCAGCGCGGCGGGATGCGCGGATCGCGCGCCTCCTCGATCAGCCGCTTGTACCAGTTCCAGATCTCGTGGACCTCGAAATTGGTCCCGGCATACCGGCGGGTCATGGTGTCGCCGGTCGGCCCCAGCTTGGTGAAGTGCCAGAACCGCAGCGGCGAGCCGTTGACCGTGATCGCGCCGTCCACCCCAATGTGAATCTTGCGTTTGGACAGGTTCCAGCTGGCGACGTTGTAGCCGGGATCGCGCAGGACATGGAACCGGTCGAAGAAGGCGGGGACATGGTCGCACCATCGCTGATCGACGAACAGGCCCTTGGGGATGTCGTCGTGGCAGAAGGCCAGCAGTCGGTCGTTCCACCATCGCGCGAAACGCGCGCCCTGACCGGTCGTGCGGATTGCCACGAAGCCCAGGTTGAAAATGCCGGTCCTCAGCGTCGCCAGCTCATTGTCCAGCAGGGCCTGAAGTTCGTCTTCCGGCTCCAGCAGGTGGGGCGTCAACAGGCCGTCATGGGTCTGGAGCGCCTCGACCAGCGGCGACAGGTCGTTCAGCAGCGCCGTGTCCGGATCCAGATAGATGACGATGTCGGCGTCACCCGCCTCGCAGGTCTTATGCAGGAAGGGGCCCTTCACCGCCGTGCAGGCCTCGACGATGTCGTGGCCGAACAGCCAGCCCTCGCCGCGCGGGATGTTCAGATCCTCGAACCAGACGACACGGTCGAACGGCTCGGCCGAGGGGTCGAAATCGATGCCGGGTGGCGGCTGGTCGGTGATGACGGCGACCCGCTCCCAGTCCGGATGATGCTTCTTCAGCGTGCCGAACAGGACTCGCGCCCGGTCCAGATAAGCGAAGGTGAAGCTGGAGAAGACGATCACCTTCATGCAGTCGCCTCCGGGATCAGGTCCGCGACCATGCCGCTGAAGACGAGGTCGTGGAGAACGGGCTTCCGGTTCGCCCGCGACAGGGCGGCCACCTCGCCCGTGTCGAATAGGGCGCGCAAGCTCGCCTCGTCGGGAAGCACCTGACCGCCTGTCGCCTCACCCGCCACGAAGGCGGCGACGTTGCCGGAGCCGGTGTGGGTCAGAATGGCCGCGCCCGCCGCGACCGCCTCGTGGGCGGCGATGCAGAAGGTCTCGGGCCACAGCGCCCAGAGCACGACGGCGTCCAGATCGAGGGCCTCGATCGCCGGGATCATCGGCTGAGGTTGATCCGGTGTCGGCGCGACCCTGGTGAACCGTGCCGGAACGCGAGGGTCCTCGACAGCCGAGAGGTGATGGAACTCATAGCGATCGTCGGCGGCGAAACGACGGACCAGATCGGCGAAGATCGGCCATCCCTTGTGCAGCGACGGCATGCCGAGGAAGCCGACCCGCAAAGGCCTGTCGGCGCTCGGGATCGACGGCGACGACTGAAGCGGGCGCGGCTCGAGGCGCGCGTGAGGATGGACCACGCTCGCGGCGGGACGGACCGGGAAGCGGTGGCTCCACAGGTCGAGCGCCACCTGCGACGGGGCCACGACGGTCAGGGCGAACCGCTGGAAAACCTCGACGTGGGCGGGCAGCTGGATGCGCCGGCGACGGCCGTAGCTGCAGATCTCGCACGCCGTGCTGTCCGGTGACGGTGCCCCGCAAAAGGCGACGTCGTCGCGCATCAGGGCGTAGCCGGCGCACAGGCTGGCGTAATCGTGCAGCCAGAAGAACCCCTCGGTCACGCCCAGCGCCGCCAGCATGTCGCAGGTCCGCGCCACCGGATGCCCGATCAGGCTGTGGATCGAGACGGTGATGCGACGCCCGGCGAGGGCGGGGTCCAGGGCTTCGGCGACGGTTTCAGGCGTGAAATGCCCGGTCAGCGTGCCATTGAGCAGGACTCCGAGCGTCGGGGTCTCGCGCTCCACGTCCACCATCACCCCGGCAGAGCTGGGAAACAGATGCAGGTGATCCGTTCCGCGCCGCGCCAGGGCCTCGGCCTCCAGTCGGATGCACAGCTGAACGCCACCGACGCCCCGGCTGTAGTCGTCATGGGATACCGTCACATGGATTTCCCGCCCGGGCGCGAGCCGGTTCGCGGCATCCGACAGCGTCTGCGCCGGGTCAGGCGCGCGGTCCGGCTGGGCCAGACGCAGGGCGCGCATCCTCTCCTCGATCGGCTTGTCAGCCCACAGAACCTCGTACTGGAACCCCAGACCGTGATCGGTCGCGCGGCCCTCGGCCCGGCCGCTGGTGACCCAGTGGACGAAGGGGTTCACGCCGGCTTGCCGCACATCCAGGTGCAGCGCCAGATAACGGCCCATGGAGAAGTCGGGACGCGGGTCGCGGCCCTCTCCGGCACCGAAGATCAGGAAGTGCTGAAACGGATCAGCCCCGGCCTCGGCGACGTCCTTGTTGGCCGCCAGATAGAAGTCCGGATCGAACTCGGCCCGGACCTGTTCAAGGATTTCTGGCGACAGCGTCAGGCTCACGGCTGGGCCCGCAGGATGTCGAACTTCATCAGCCACATCAGCGCCTTCTCGCTAACGAAGGTTCTGCCGACAGCGGCCAGCAGAGTGCCGATCGTGTGGCTCTTCGCGCTCGCTTCAGCGAGGATAGCTCTGAGCGTGCTTTCGGGCAGGACCGCGTCGTCCAGCACATAGTTCGCCATGTGCAGGCCCAGGAATCTGTCCAGCCCGCGCTCGTCCAGCGGCATCGCCGTGACGGTCCAGTCGTCGCCCGGGTGCGCCGACGGATGGTCCTGGAACAGGGCGAAGGGGTCGGGCCGAAGGGGGAAGGGCACCGGCGGTCGGGCCCTCAGCGACGCCGCGGCCCGGCGCAGCTCGCCAAGGTCGGCAGCGAAGTCGCAGTATCGGTCCAGGATCACGGGCCAGTCGTACTCCGCGACCGCTCGGGCGCGTCCCGCCTCGCCCATGCGTCGGCGCAGGGCGGGGTCCGACGCCAGGTCGACGATCCGGTCGACAAGAGGTTCGAACGCGACCACCGTGGCCATGCTGGCCCGGCCGATCAGGAAGTCATAGTTGTCCTGGCCCAGGGCGTGCCGCAGACCCAGGTCCGCGCCCGTTCCCCATGCCGGGGCCGGGGCCAGGGTCGGAATGCGGAAGCCGTCGACGCCTTCGCGAACCGTGTCCTTGTAGCCGTTCCAGTCGCTGACGAGGTTGGGCAATCCGGCTGCCATGGCCTCGACCGGCGTCAGGCCGAACGTCTCCTGGATATTGTCGGACAGGCTGGTGAAGACATCCGCCGCCTTCCACGCGTTGTCATAGTCCGCGTCGACCGCGCCATCGATCTCGATGAAGCGAACCGACGGAGCCAGTTCGGCCCGAGCCTCGCGATAGCTCTTGGCGATCTGCTCATTGGGATAGACGCCGGCGTCGATGCAGACGACCCGCTGCGAGACCCGCGCCTGCGCCGCCTCGGCCGCGCGATAGAAGATCGCGGGATTGGCCTTTCCGTGGAACACCAGCCGCCCCGCGAACAGGAAGGCGACGTCATCGTCTGACAGGCCCAAGGCACCGCGGGCCTGGGCGATCCGATCCGGTGTCCGCGCCCGGGCGGGCGCGTCGACGCCAAGCGGAATGACCTTCATGGCCGGGGTGTTGAACCGGGTCGCGCCCAGATGCTGGACCTGCCAGTCGCGCATTTCGGCCTGCAGTCTTCTGGCCACCGACAGGGCGACGGTCGAGGTGCAGATGAGCCCGTCCCAGGGCTGGAACGGGGCGATCGCCAGCCGACCCAGACTGTCCATCGCCGCCTCGGACGACAGGGTGTGGGTCACCCCGAACAGGCTGTAGGACGTCGGCCCCCGCGTGTTTCTGGCGTGGGCGAGGTCGAGGGTCACGGGTGCGGGATAGTAGACGGCTCCCAGCTGGCTCAGCACGTCGTCGCCGGGGGCCATTCGCCAGCGCACCGTCCCGGTGAAGCCGTCGCCCTTCAGCTGTCGGGCCATGGCCTGGCCGGACGCTCGACTGGCCCCGAAGCCCTGGATCTCTCCGTCGGTCCAGCGTCGGGCGACGCCCTTCATCAGCGCCTTGCCCGCGCTCTGGCGGCCCATGATCTTGGCCGACGTCGAGTAGGCGTCGCCGGTGTAGCAGAGGGCGAAGTTCGGTCCGCTCAAGCCGCCACGCTCCAACCCTTGGGCCGCATGACGAACCACGGGGTCAGCGTGGCCCGGTGCTCCCAGATCGCCAGCAACTGGTCTAGCTGCGGTTGTTCCAGCAGCCATCCGGGAAGCTCCGCGCTTCGCGGGCTGGTCGAGCGAAGGACGATGTCGTGGCTCGCCGAAAATCGCGCCAGCATGGTCGCCACGATGTCTGGATGTTTGTCCGGATGGGTTTCCATGATGATCGCCAGGCGAGAGAGCGCCGGCCAGTCCTGGGGTCGCATCAGGGCCTCCTCGAAGCCCTCGGTGTCGATCATCACCAGAGTCCGGCGATCGGCAAAGCTTTCGAACAGGTCGCCTGTGAAGGTCTCACCGATCACGACACGGTCGGCGACGCCGTTCCTTTCAGCCAGGCCCCTGCAGCTCTGGCGGGCATTGGCGTCGGTGTCATAGGCGTGGACCATGACGTCAGGCATCAAGCGCGCCAGGCCGACGGCGTAATAGCCTTCCGCGCAGCCGATATCGACGACCGCATCCAGCTTCTCCCGGGCAAAGGTGGCCAGGTCATCGTGCAACTCGGCCTCGTAGCAGCCCAACAGCCGGGGAAGCAGACAGCCCTCGGTGGAATGGTCGAGATAGGCCATCCCCCTGAACGGCCCGGAATAGACCGTCAGGCCGTGCTGCCGCACAAAGGTGTTGGCCATCAGCGTCTGGCGCCACTGGGCCATGTGGCGAAGCAGCCCGTTCAGTTGATTGGGCTGGTCCAGCCGCTCGTCCATCGGCAGATGCTTGCGGATGACGTCGGCGGTCGCCTTTGATCCGGCCATGAAGCGAGTCTCTGCGTCTTTCTGGATCAGCCCTCAGGCGGGTCGGCCGGTCAGGTGGCATGGCGGTGAAGCCACGTCAAACAAGCCTGCTCAGGTCGGTGTCGATCGCCCACGGTCGAGCGACCGCGCTCGCGTCCAGGTGCTTCAGGACCCGGCTCAGAGGCACGTCGCGCAAGCCATCGTAGGGGCGATGCATTTCCGCCGCCCACTGCGGGTTGTAGCCGGGGTCGTGAAACAGCGCCTCGCCCCAGCGGTCGTGCATGTCGGCCAACTCCGCGTCATCCCACGCGACCTTTTCCGGATTGTCGTTGAAGCCGCGGGTGCGCGATTCGTGATGGATGGCTTCGATGTCGGCGGCATAGATGACCGAAAGCCCGGCCCGGCGGGCCCTCAGGCAGAAATCGATGTCGTTGTAGGCGATGGCCAGCCGCTCGTCGAAACCGCCGACGGCATCGAACGTCTGGCGGCTGCAGGCCATCAGGGCCCCCGTGACCGCCGCCACGGGCCGGGAGCGCCGCCAGCGCGCCAGCGGGCCATCGGGCTCGACCGGGGGCAGCTGACCGTCATGAACCGGCCGGCCGGCCCCGGCTCCCAGCAGAATTCCCCCATGCTGGAGCCCGCCGTCCGGATAGAGCAGGCGCGCGCCGACGACGCCGACGCCCTCGCGTCCCAGCCAGCGGCGCAGTCGATCATCCCAGCCGGACGTCTGCATCTCGATGTCGTTGTTGGCGAAGACCAGAATGTCCTGGCTCCCTGTGGCCATGCCCCGGTTGTTGCAGCGCGACCAGTTGAACGGCTCGTCGTGGGCCAGGACCGAGACGCCCGGCTCGCTCGCGAGCGCCGCCAGGGCCAGGGGAGTGTCCGCATCACGGCTGCGGTTGTCCAGGATCAGGATGTCGATCTGGGCGGGGTCGCTCGCCTCGTCGCGCAGGGTCCGGACGGCGCGGGTCAGCATTTCCGCCTCGTCGCGGGTCGGGATGACGACCAGAATCCGTCCCGGAAGGGGGCCGCGCGCATCGCCCGCATTCGATAGGGGTGCGGATGCCTGACCGGTCGGCACGCTGGACAGCAGACGGGGCAGATGAGCGACCGGCCCCGACCGGATCGCGGCGTCCAGGGCCTCCATCGCCGTCGCTCCCGGCCCGGAGGTCAAGACGACGGTCGGCGGGTCGGGATTGGTCTCCAGATCCAGCGCGTGGGCCATCGACTGGAACGCGGGCGAGTGCCTCACCATGCCCTGACGCCAGTCCACATCGTATCGGTCATGGTCGGCGTAGATGGCGGTCGCGCTGGTGCGCTCCAGACCGAAGGCCAGCCATCCCAGCGCCTCGGGATCGAGGACGGCGCCGGCCGGGATGTGAAGAACGGCGCCTCTCGCCCCGCCCTGCGACGCGTCCGCCGCGAACCGCACACGGCCTTCGCCGAGCCCCAGACTGGCGACGGGGTGATCGACCATGGCGGCGTCCGCCCCCACCACGACGGCGGACCAGCCGGTGTGACGCTGGTCCAGCAGACCGGTCAGTGTGGCCCGCAGCAGGGCGGGCGTCGCGTCCCCGGCTGCGATCAGGGCCGTCACCGTCAGCGTGGCCGCGCGGGGCGGCGGGGTGATGGGGAACCGGCGGCGAAAGGCGTCGTGGGCTTCAGGCGGAAAGATCGACTGCTCGGCGATCTCGCGAAGGCGGGTCGTCACGCCGTTCATCTCGGCGGTCAGTTTGGCCATCGCCTGCGCCGCCCCTGCCCGGCCGTCCAGAAGCCCGGGCAGGTCGCCGCGCCCGCCCAGCCGCACCAGCTCCTCTTTCGCCGGGACCAGCTCAGGGTCGATGGCCAGCGCGTCCGAATAGGCTTGCCGCGCCGCCGCGTCTTGACCCAGCAGCTTCAGGGCATGGCCCAGCTGAAGCCGGACGTCGGCGTCCTCGGGCATTTCCTCCGACGCCTGGCGATAGGCGGCTTCCGCCTCGGCCAACTGACCGGATTCCTTCAGCGCGTGCCCCATCTGAACGCGAAGCGCGGGCCTGGCGGGATCCAGCGACAGGCTTTCGCGGTACAGGCGCGCGGCCCCGGCCCAGTTCCGCGCATCCCGCGCCCGGTCCGCCTCCTCGGCCAGCCGTCCGGCCTCGCGCAGGTCCCAGGCGGAAGGATCGGTCACGCCTTCGGCTCCCGGACCAGGACAGCCATGAACTCGTTGCGTCCGTATGGCGTGGAATAGATCCTCAGCGGCCGGAAGGGCGAAAGGCCCAGCGTGTGCAGGCCGCCCAGCACCCGGCGAAACGCGTCCGGCGTGAACTGCCAGGCATGGACGTCGATGTATCCGCCGGCCGCCGCCGCGATCTCGTTCAGCGCATAGTCGATGCGGCCGTCCAGACCGTCCGGCACCGGACCATGGTCGCCCTGCCAGTGACGCAGGGTGTCGTTGTGGCAGGTGAAGGCCCGGTGCTCGATCACCGACTTGGCGGTGTGCAGCGCGCGCTTCTCGACATGGGCGCCCACAACGGAGGCGAGGTCCAGATCAGGCAGGAAGTGGTCGAAGCAGAACCGCCGGTCGGGGATGACCAGCATATAGACCCCGCCCGGGGCGACGGCCTCGCCGGCCTGTCGCAGGTGGCCGATCAGGTCGGGGTGGTGTTCGATGTTGTGACAGCTGAAGATGATGTCGAAGTCGGCCCCGCGCGCCGATTCCAGGCTCGGCGTATAGTGGATGACCTGGGGAACCCGGCCGACGTCGCGGCCCAGCTCGCGGCCCCAGGCCCTCAGGGCGTCGCCGTCCAGAACATCGAAATAGCGGACGTTGGGCCCCTCGAACATGGGATGGGTGAAGGGCCCGACCTCCAGCACCCTGGCCTCGGCCGGGACCAGTCCGACGAAGTTCTCGCGCAGCGACGCCAGCGACGCCAGCCGGCCTTCGTTTCGGCCATAGGTCTCCCAGTGGAAGGCCATGGCGGCGTCGTCCTTGTCAGCGAGATCGCCGTGCGTCGCCCTCAGCACGTCGAAATCGACCTCGGCCGGCCAGTCGATGGCCACCGCGCGCCTGTCCAGAACGGTCGCTGGATCAGTCATCGCGCGCCAGCACCGCCATGAACTCGTTGCGATTGACCGGTGTGTCATAGACCCGGAACGATTTGAACGGGATCATCTCCAGCTCAATCAGCGTCGACAGGATGCGGCGCAGGACCGGCGGCGTCAGGTGCCAGGCGTGAACGTCGATGTAGTCCTCGCCCTTCTCTTCGATGTGCTGAAGCGCCCAGGCCAGCCGCTCGCGTTCCAGGACCGAGACGTCGTCGTGGTCGCCCTGCCAGTGCCGGACCGGATCGTTGTGGTCCATCAGCACGACCTGGTCGATCACATTGCGCCGCGTGTTGCGGGTGCGGCCGCGCGCGTCCAGCACATCGGCGATGGTGGAGGCTGGCCGCTTCTGGTCGAAGCAGAACCGCTTGTCCGGGCAGATGATCCAGTAGAGGCCGTCGGGCTTCAGCGCCGCCGCCGCCTGCTGCAGGTGTGTGACCAGGTCGGGCTGGTGCTCGATCGCATGGCTGGAGAAGACGGCGTCGAAGTCGGCGCCCGACGCCTCTCCCAGACCCCGGGTATAGTGGATCTCGGCCGGACAGCCCTCGGGATCGGCCCCCTCGGCGGCGGCGAAGGTTCGCAGGCTTTCGGCGTCGAAAACATCCAGATAGCGGACGTTCGGACCCTTGAAGGCGGGGGTGAAATACGGCCCGATCTCCAGCAGTCTCGCGTCCGGATCGATCATCGGCAGGAACAGTTCACGCAACGCCACATCCGCCGCGATCCGCCCCTCGGACCGACCGTGGCTTTCCCAGTGCGACAGCAAAAAGGCGTCGTCGCGATCGGCCAGATCCTCGTAACGGCGCCGCAGGACATCGGGCGAAACCTCGGGCGGCAGATCGGCGAACCGCTGGACGCGCGGGCTGGGCGGCGGCGGGGCCTCCGACCACGGCGGCGGCGGCGGGACCGGCTTGACCCGCTTGGACGGGGCCTCGACGGCGGGGGGGCGATCCATCCGCCACGGCACCGGCACCCGAGGCGGGTTGGCGACGACGAAGTCTCCTCGCTCCAGGCTCAGGTTCGGCGAATAGAACGGGTCGTTGTCCAGAACCTGGGCCCAGCGGTCGCGCATGGTCGCCGCCTCTGCGGCCAGGCGCTCGGCCCGTTCGCCGCTGGCGTCGCTGCCGCGCGACTTGGACTCCTTGTGGATCAGGGTGATGTCGGGATCGCCGACGATCTTGTGGCCGGCCGCCCGGACCTTCAGACACAGGTCGACGTCATTGTAGGCGACGCGCAGGTCGGGATCGAACCCGCCTACCTTGGCGAAGACCTCGGCGCGCACGAACATGCAGGCGGCGGTCACGGCGGCGAACTGCTGCATCAGCCGCGCCTTGCCAAAATAGCCGGCGTCGTCCCCGGGCTGACCCAGATGCGGCGCGCCGGCGACCTTGTGGTCCGCCATGCCGGTGACCAGGCCGAAATGTTGCAGTGTGCCGTCCGGATACAGCAGCCGGGCACCGACCATGCCCACGCCCGGCACGGCCAGCAGGGTGCGCGCGCGCTGGAGCCAGTCGGTCGTCAGGACTTCGGTGTCGTTGTTCAGGAAGCAGAGGATCTCGCCCATCGCGGCCCGGGCGCCGATGTTGTTGATCTCGGAGAAGTTAAACGGCGCATCGTGACGGATGACCCTGGCGATCCCGTCCGCCTCGATCTGGTTCAGATACTCCAGGCTGGCCGGATCGGTCGTCCCGTTGTCGATGACGATGATCTCGCTGTGCGTGTGATCCGACGCCAGGATCGAGTCGAGACAGGCCTGAAGCTCGTCGCCGTGGTCGCGGGTCGGGATGACGATCGATACCGTCGTGGTGAAATCCTGGGTCCGGGTCAGGCCCGTGCAGCCCGGCGCGAACCCCTGGACCGAGCGCAACGGAAACCCGCGCCGATCGAAATGACCGTTGATCGCGGCACCCGCCGCGTGGATCGCATAGCCCTTCTGATCGGCCGAGACCGCGGTCGATCCCGGGATCGCCCGCCAGTGATAGAGGACGTGAGGGATGTGGACGACGGCGTCGTCGCCGACGATCTCGGCGCAGCGCAGCAGCAGATCGTAGTCCTGGCTGCCCTCGAGCCCCAGCCGGAAGCCGCCGATCTGTTCCAGCAGCTCGCGGCGATAGACGCCCAGATGGCTGACCATGTTGTGGCCGTACATCAGGAACGGGTCGTAGCCGCCCTTGAAGTACGGCTGCACCCGCTCTCCCGAGAGGGTGACCTTGTCCTCGTCCGAGAAGAAGACCCGCCCTTGGGGGTGCTGGTTGATGTACCAGGCCACCGTGAACAGGCAGTAGTCGGGCACCAGGTCGTCGTGATCGACCAGCACGATCCACTCGCCGGTCGCCAGCGCCAGGGCCGAGTTGCTGGCCGCCGAGATGTGGCCGTTGTGACGGCGCGCGGAGATCTTGATGCGGGGGTCGCGTCGCGCGTACCGCTTCAGCGTCTCCAGCACCGCCGGGTCCGGCGACCGGTCGTCGGCGACGCAGATCTCGAAGTCCTGGTAGGTCTGGTTCAGCAGGGAATCCAGACACTCCTGCAACAGGCCCACGGGCGTGTTGTAGACCGGCATGACGAACGAGAAGGTCGGCCGTTTGCGCAGTTCCGCCGTCATCTCGGCGATGCGGACATAGTCGTCGCGGTTCGGCTCGACCCAGCGGCGACGCCAGAACTCGTAGTCCAGGGCGCGGGTGCGATAGGGCACCGACAGCAGACGCGTGACCCGATGGGCATCCTTGGCCTTCAGACCCCGGGAGCGCAGGGCTTGGCGGGCGGCCGTCAGTTCGTCCTCGACCGAGATTTCCGGAGGGTATGCGGCCCGTGCGGCGTCGATCGCGGCCTCGACGTCGATGTCGGCGATGAAGGCGATGCGCTCGATCCGGATGTCGGTCGACCCGTCATGGGGGTCGAAGCGGACCGCCCGCAACAGGTCGGGCCGCGCCAGCGCGACCGTGACGTCGAGGGTGTCGGTCCCGGTGCAAGGCGGCAGGTCAATCGCCTCGTTCGGGTCGAAGCCGTTGCCGTAGTCCAGATAGAGGCGGCCCTGCGGAGGTCCATGCTCGTCGGTGCCGGCCATGCGGATGGCGAGGCCCGCCAGGGCCGCGTCCTCTGGCGTCTCCATGATGTGCAGACAGAACCAGGGATCGTTGGAAATCAGCCGGTAGTGGCCGGGTCCCAGAGTGATCACTCCGGCGCTTTCGCTGAGGAACAGGCCCTCCAGTCGACCCGCCAGGCCCCTCGCGCCCTGCGCCGCCAGGGCCTTGGCGACGGGCTCCGTCAGATGCTTGGTCACGGCCGAGGCCGATAGCGCCTCGGCGATGGTGGGGCTGAGGTCGATCTCGGCCGCGCGCATCAGCAGCTCGGCCGCGCGCTTGGGCTTGCCGAGTGTCCGCTTCAGCGTGCCGTAGTGAAGCAGAAGGTCGGTGTCTTCGGGCCGCAGGGCCAGGGCGCGATCATAGGCCTGATCCGCCTCGACCAGACGGTTCGTGTCCTTGAGCATGTGGCCCAACTGGACCCAGATCGGGAAGTCGTTGGGAAAGACCTTCAGGTGCTCGCGATAGCCCTCGGCGGCTCCGATGAAGTCGCCGGCGTCTCGCGCGGCGTCGCCGGCCGAGCGGGCGGGCGATTCCTGCAGCGAGGTATCGATCGGCGCGGCCTCGACCGGAGGCTTGAGGGCGTCGACCAGAGAGCGGATCACGGAAATCTTCAAGAAGCCCTCAAGGGTCGCAGTATCGCCGGGCCGGACGGCCCATGGCGGCTTACCAATCCTGAGGCCGCGCGCCAATGGTCTGATGGGTCGCGCGCGCCCTTGCCAAGAACGCGTCGGGGCGGCTAGGCGCGGAGCCTCGTCACCCGGAGCGCGCCATGTCCACGACCGTCCAGCTGATCGAGACCCGCCGGTTCGGCGACGACCGGGGCTGGTTCTCCGAGACCTGGTCCCGACCGAAATTCGCCGCCCAGGGCATCGATCTGGATTTCTTGCAGGACAACCAGTCCTGCTCGACCCATGTCGGCACGATCCGGGGCATCCATTTCCAGCGCGCGCCCCATGCCCAGGCCAAGCTGGTGCGTTGCGTCCGGGGCTCGATCGTCGATTACGCGGTCGACCTGCGGAAGGGCTCGCCGACATACGGCCAGGTCGCCTTCGCCACGCTCAGCGCCGACAATGCCCGCCAGTTGTTCGTGCCGGTCGGTTACGGCCACGCCTTCGTCACCCTCGAGCCGGACACGGAAGTCGCCTACAAGGTGTCGGACGTCTACGCCGGCGATTGCGACGGAGGGGTGGCCTGGGACTGCGCCGACATCGGCATCGACTGGCCGCTACCGCCGTCCGGCCCGGTGCTGTCCGACAAGGACAAGGCCCTGCCGTGCCTGGCGGACTTCGACAGCCCCTTCGCCTATGACGGGGTGCCGATGGCGGCGAAGGGCGATCTGGGCTAGGTCGCGGGCCCAAGGAGAGACGGCTTCATGCGCATTCTGGTCACCGGCGGCGCCGGCTTCATCGGCTCGGCCCTGGTTCGCCGCCTGATCGAGCACACCGAGCATGAGGTGCTGGTGTTCGATAAGCTGACCTATGCCGGCCTGCTGAGCTCGCTGGAGCCCGCGTCGAAGTCAAACCGCTACGGCTTCGTCCAGGGCGACATCTGCGACGCCGAGGCCGTGCGCGCCGCCATCGCCGATTTCCAGCCTCAGGTCATCGCCCACCTGGCGGCCGAAAGCCACGTGGACCGCTCGATCGACGGCCCGGGCGAGTTCGTCCAGACCAATGTCGTCGGCACCTTCGTCATGCTGCAGCAGGCGCTGGGCTACTGGCGCGGCCTGGAGGGCGAGGACAAGGCGAACTTCCGCTTCCATCACATCTCGACCGACGAGGTGTTCGGCTCGCTGGGCGAGACGGGCCTGTTCTCCGAGACCACGCCCTATGATCCCCGCTCGCCCTATTCGGCGTCCAAGGCGGCGTCCGATCACCTGGTCAGCGCCTGGGGCCACACCTATGGCCTGCCGGTCCTGATGACCAACTGCTCGAACAACTACGGGCCCTATCACTTCCCCGAGAAGCTGATCCCCCTGATCATCATCCGCGCCCTGAACGGCGAGCCCCTGCCGGTCTATGGCGACGGGTCGAACGTGAGGGACTGGCTGTTCGTCGACGACCACGCCCGCGCGCTCCAGGCCGTGTTCGAAAAGGGCCGCCCGGGCCAAACCTACGCCGTCGGCGGCAATGCCGAGCGCAAGAACATCGACGTCGTTCGCGCCATCTGCGCCAGCCTGGACAAGAAGCGCCCGCGCCCCGACGGAGCGCCTTACGCCGACCAGATCACCTTCGTCACCGATCGCCCCGGCCACGACGCCCGCTATGCCATCGACGCGACCAAGATCCGCGACGAACTGGGCTGGGAGCCGTCGGTGACGTTCGAGACGGGCATCGAGCAGACCGTCGACTGGTATCTGAACAACCGCGACTGGTGGCAGGCCATCCTGGACGGCCGCTACAAGACCGAGCGGCTGGGCGTCGCGAATGGCTGAGGAGCCCATCGACATCCTGATCACCGGCGGGGCCGGGCAGGTGGGGCTGGAGCTGGCCCGCGCCTCATGGCCCGCCCACGTTCGCCTGCACCTGCCGACGCGGGATCAGCTCGATCTGGGCGACCCCGACGCCGTCCGCGCCGCCTTCGCCGCGACGCCGTTCAAGGCGGTGATCAACTCCGGTGCCTACACCGCCGTGGACAAGGCCGAGACCGAGGTCGCCGCCGCCTTCGCCGCCAACGCCATGGGCCCGGCGATCCTGGCCGAGGTCACCCGCGCGGCGGGGATCCCCCTGATCCAGGTCTCCACCGACTATGTCTTCGACGGTTCCGGGGACCGAGACTATGCCGAGACTGATCCGGTCGGGCCGCTGGGCGTCTATGGGGCGTCCAAGCTGGCAGGCGAGGTCGCGGTCACGACCGGCAATCCGCGCTCGGTGGTGATGCGCACCGCCTGGGTGCTCAGTCCGCACCGCGCCAACTTCCTCAAGACCATGCTGCGTCTCGCCGCCGACCGTCCTGCGCTCCGCGTCGTCGAGGACCAGGAAGGCTGCCCCACCTCGGCCCGCGACATCGCAGAGGCGTTGAAGACCATCACCCTGCGCATGATCGATGACCCCGACGCCCCCACCGGCGTCTATCATTTCGTCAACGCCGGCTCGACCACCTGGGCCGGGCTGGCGCGTGAGATCATGACCCAGTCGGCCGCGCGCGGCGGGCCCTCGGCCACCGTCGAAGGGATCACCACGGCCGACTATCCCACCCCCGCCCGGCGCCCCTCCAACTCGCGCCTCGACACCTTCAAGATCACCCGCGACTACGGCATCGCACCGCGTCCCTGGAAGGACGCGGTCGCCCAGATCGTCGCCGAACTGATACCGGAGCCTACCCCATGAAGGGCATCATCCTCGCCGGCGGGTCCGGCACCCGGCTGCATCCCATGACGCTGGTCACGTCCAAGCAGCTGATGCCGATCTACGACAAGCCGATGATCTACTATCCGCTGTCGACCCTGATGCTGGCGGGCATCCGCGAGGTGCTGATCATCTCGACCCCGCGCGACGTGCCCAGCTTCCAGGCCCTGCTGGGCGACGGGTCCAAGTGGGGCATGGACATCCAGTACGCGGTCCAGCCCAGCCCCGACGGCCTGGCCCAGGCCTATATCATCGGCGCGGATTTCGTGGCGGGCGGCCCGTCGTCGCTGATCCTGGGCGACAACATCTTCTACGGCCACGGCATCATCGACCTGTTCAAGAGCGCGATGGACCGGCCCGATGGCGCGACCGTCTTCGCCTATCACGTCAACGATCCCGAACGGTACGGCGTGGTCGAGTTCGACGCCGACATGCGCGCCCTGTCGATCGAGGAAAAGCCCCCGGTGCCGAAGTCGCCCTGGGCAGTTACGGGCCTGTATTTCTATGACGAACAGGTGGTGGACATCGCGGCCAACCTGAAGCCCTCCGCGCGCGGCGAGCTGGAGATCACCGACGTCAACCGCGAATACCTCAACCGCGGCCAGCTGTCGGTCGAGATCATGGGCCGTGGCTTCGCCTGGCTGGACACCGGCACCCCCGACAGCCTGCTGGAAGCCGCCGAGTTCGTCCGCACCCTGGAAAAGCGCCAGGGCTTCAAGATCGCCTGCCCCGAAGAAATCGCCTTCGACCAGGGCTTCATCGATCGCGACCAGATGGAGGCGATCGTTACGGCGCTCGGCAAGAGCGACTATGGGCGATACCTGCGGACCACGGTGCTGGAGCGGGGGTGAGGGGCCTCAACCCCGCTCCAGGCCCCTCTACAAATCGTAGTAGTAAATCAAAGGTCCAGCTTCTCCAGTGCCCGCGCCCTCTCCAAAGATGAAGTAGGAAATGACTAGAGAATAGCCCGATCCGCTTGGACTACTCACGACATTAACACTCGGGTTTCCAATCGACGTGCTCCCGTTCGGCGTGGTGATCGTCAACTGTGTCGCGGTGCCAGAGCCGGTCGGGTAGGAGAACGAGTCACCGAACGTGTAGAGAAAGATGCGCCATTTTGAGAAATCGCTGACCCCTGTCAGGTTTCCCTCTTGAATGTTGTAGCGCGCGGATGTCGTCTGAAGCGTGTCTCGTTGTCCGATGCTTCCTGCTGCCCCCGCTGACGTGATGACCGAATTGTAGGTTGCGGCCGTTGACGGGAGTGTCGCGGCCGTTCCCGCCGGGCTGAACAGGTCGTAGGTCGTGGTGACCGCGTTCACATCCCGGCTTCCGTCGTAGAAGTGAAACCCATACTGCCCGTTGACGACATAGTATCCGCCGCTGAGTGCAAGGCTGGCATTGTAGATGCTGGGCGTCCCATCGAGTAGCGGAGATGCCGTGCCATACTGCGGGGCAACCCAGGTCGAGCGAACCGTGCCGCTCAAAAGATCGTTGAAATCGTAGAATAACTCGTAGGCAAAACGGCATGGCGCTTGGCTCGCTCCGCTCGACGAAACACTTTGCCATTGCTCATGTACAATCAAGAGCCAAGTGGAACCAACAACCTGAACGATTTTGGGCATGTCAGCGTTCTGGAGGAGCGCTCTGACAAAGGTCCAGTTTATGAGATCGTTTGATTGAGAGAGGTTAACTCTATAGAATCCAGCTGAGTCCCGAGTGTGATAAACGGCAGCATATTTGAATTGTTGGCCGACCATCTCGATGATCGAACATGAGTCCATAGAGTTTCCAGCGCTATCTGTGCAGGTATAGCGCGCAGCTGTTGCTCCCGCTGGGTTGCTGAGATAGCTCGTGACGTTTGTAGCGGAGATGTTGGGGATTATGGCTGTGTTCGTCATGGCTCGGTGATCCATCCAGTGACAGGCCGTGAGTGGCCGACGCCAGAACACCAGAGGTTGATGACGGTTTGGATTCCATCACCTTAAGTTGGCGGAAACCACGTCGAACGGTCAGGCAACCGGCCTATGATTAGCAGCCAACCGGTTTATGAGTTGGGGGATCCAACGCACTACTCGGCTGAGGTGACGGGCCGTGCGGCGGTAGATAGCTTCAAAAACGGTTGACCGGGGGCAGATCAGCTAAGCGCCGGTGTCTTCCGGGTCATGACCACGTCGCAGGCGGCGAGGGTCGGCAGGTCCGCCGCATCGACCGGTGTCAGCGTGGCGGTGTGTTCGATGCGCCAGAACCGGAAGCCCATGCCGGTGAGCCAGTCAACGAGATCGGGAACCGATGCCCGGCCAGACATCTGGAACACGTCCCATTCCATGACTACCGTCAGGTTGGGGTTCTGGAGCAGTCGTTGGGCCCCGCGAAGGATCAGGGGTTCCGACCCTTCCGCATCCATTCGCAGGAAGTCCACCTCGCCCTCGATCGCATCGTCGAGGCGCACGCCTTCGACCTCGATCTGCTCCATATCCGGAGGAACCTGGCCGGGGTGGACCGATGCGTGTCCGCCCCCCGAGTTGGTGCGGGAGATCGAGAACGTCAGGGTTCCCGCGGCGTCGGTGGCCGCCTGATTCCTGACGTCGACCCGATTTCCATAGCCGTTGAATTCGAGCGTCCGGCGGGTCAGGCGGCACATCCTCGGGTTGCCCTCGAACGCCGTGATGTGCCCGTTGGGCCCTACCATCACTGCCATCGCCAGGGTGTAGTAGCCAAGGTTCGCACCCACTTCGACGATGCGATCGCCCGGAGACACCAGACGGCAGACCGTGTGGTGAATCCACTTCTCCCAGTAGCCGTGTGCGATCAGATGGCTGCCGACCGTGCGGTCATGGGGATCGACGAAGATGTGATGCCCGTCTTCAAGCCGAGCCATCGCAACGTTCAGGCCGAGGAAGAAATAGCGCGTGCCCGTGAAAGCCGGTGGGGCCGGCACGGCCGGGGTCGTCTTTACCGAAGGATCAAGCTTCCGGGCCCACTCCCGCAGTAAGGCAGCGAGCAAGGTCTTGAAGGTCGGGACACGCTCGGTACTCATTGAAGGCCGGTTCTTTCGTTGAGGCTAGGCGGCCTGCCCGTCCACGAGCGCTGCGCTCGCGACCCGCTGGACCGTCATGCCCTGGAACATGAGGCTTCCCATGAAGGAGCCTTCCGTCAGGATCAAGCGCATCTCGGCGGCATCTGCCTCTTCAAAGTACCAATCCAGGGCGATTTCATAGAGCCCGGCGCGTCCGGGAACGACATGCTCGCTCACACACATCGTGCGTGTGCCCCAGTCGATCCTCAGCCCACGGCTGGCTGCTGCGTCATCGACGCCAAATCTTACAACCCCTCGCCATACCCCGGGTGGCAAGGCGACGTTTGGACCCCAGACGAGAATTCTCGGACGCCCCGTCACATCGAGCACGCCCCAGTCCGGCCAGTCCCGCGCGGCTCGCTCATCATAGACGAACAACTTCTCCGACCAGGGTATCGGCGTGGAGTGAGCGAGATCGTTGTCTCGATACATGCTGAACGCTGCGGTGACCGCCGGGCGACGCGAGGCCTCCGCGATGGATTTTGGCGGTATCACTTCCATGTCGCCGAACAGCCGAAGCATCGTCGGCTTCCGGGCCAGGTCTCGGGCCGTGATGATCGCGTGCTTCGCGGCCAGATCGCTGGCGCGGGCCAGCAGAATAGACGCGTGCCACACGCTGTGCGGCGCATAGAGGTCGTACATTTCCGCCACGGCATCCGGGGCCGTCTCCGGCTCCGGCATGATGGCGACGATCGCTGCGGGATCGGCTGCCAACGCAAGGGCGGCGTCTTCGGTCACGAAGACCTGTTCGGGGTCGTCATAGCCCGCGTCGTTCAGCGTACGCTCGATGTTCACCCTCAGGCCGGCGGCTGACGCCGCGTGGGCGATCTCCCGCCGCCAGCCGTCATCATCGGTCGAGGGTGTCAGGACGATCCATCGCGCGCGGCCATTGCCGAAGCGGGCCACCACTACGCCGCCCTCAGCCAGGTATAGACCTCCACCGCCTCGTCGATGTCCTCGAAGAGCTTGGCCTTGCCGCTCTCGATGATCAGGGCGCGGTCGCAGTGGCGGGCGATCAGGTGGGTGTCGTGGCTGGCCATCATGAACGACCGGGTGGCGCGACGCTCGAACAGCTCCTGCTGGCATTTCTGCTGGAAGCGGGCGTCGCCGACCGCGACCAGTTCGTCGATCAGATAGCAGTCGAACTCGATCGCCAGCGACAGGCCGAACGCCAGGCGGGCGCGCATGCCCGACGAATAGTGTTTGACCGGCAGCTTCAGCGACGAGCCCAGCTCGGCGAAGTCGTCGACCCGCTCCAGGATCTCCTCATAGGGGCGGCCATAGACCCGCGAGATGAAGCGGATGTTGTCCAGACCCGACAGACTGCCCTGGAAACCGCCGCCGAAGCCGATCGGCCAGGACGACGACATCAGCCAGCGGATGCGGCCCTCGGTCTCGGGCAGAACGCCGCCCAGCATCTTGATGAGGGTCGACTTGCCCTGGCCGTTGCGGCCCAGAATGGCCAGCCGCCCGCCGCGCGCCAGATCGAAGCTCAGGCCGGTGAACAGCGGCTTGGTCGCGCCGTGATAGGTCATGCCCAGGTTCTGGACACTGAGACCGGGCGGCGCGGCGATTTCCTCCAGGACGGCGGCCATCGATCAGTCCTGGCGATGCTCGCGCACGCCCGCCCAGATCAGCCAGCCGATGCCATAGGCCAGCAGCGACGAGGCCAAAACCGTCAGGACGGCCAGCCAGCGCTTGGGCTGGGCCGGTTCGTCCGGCAGGCTGGGGCTGACGACGCGGTCCAGATACAGCTTCTGGCGGCGGGCTTCCTGTTCGGCGGTGATGACGGCGGCCGTGGCCTGGGTCAGTTCGCGGTCGGCCAGTTCGCGCGCCAGGGCCAGGTCCTCATAGACGCTGATCATGGGGGCCAGGGAGCTGGAGGTGCCCGCCATGCGGCTGCGCTCGATCTCGATCTGCTGCTCGTACGCGCGGATGCGGCTGTCGAAGGTGGGCAGCTGCGGGCTGTTGGGGGCCTCGGCGGCGACCTGGGCGCGCTCGGCGCGCAGGCCGGCGACCTGGGCCTGAAGCCCACCGATCAGCTGGGAGCTTTCGCGCGCGACCAACTGGGGATCGATGATCTGCTCGCGGTTGCGGAAGGCGGTCAGCTGCTGCTGGGCCCCGGCCAGACGGGCGCGGGCCTCCTCGCGGGCCTGCTGGGCCTGGGCCACGGCATCCGCCGAAGACCGCTCGTTCATGCGGTTGATCAGCTGCTCGCCACCGCTCAGCAGCGACTCGGTCAGGGCCTGGGCGTCGCGCGCCCGGAAGGCCTCGACACGCAGGGTCGAGATGCCGGTGGTGGAATCGTAGCCGACCGTGACGAACCGCTGGAAGCCTTCGTGCAGCCCCTCGTTGGAGCGGTCTTCCCAGGGGCGGGGATAGCGTGAGAAGGCGTCGGCGCCGCGCGGCCCCAGGATGGCCGGCAGATCATAGCGCCGCGACAGCTCGCGCAGGGCGTCGCGCGAGGTGATGTATTCGTGGACCGCGAAGGCGTCGGTCTGGGTCGGGGCGATGCCGATGCCCTGCAGGGCCACGCCGATGGTCGACGGCGTCGACTGTCCGGCCGCGCGCACGATGAACTGGGTCTCCGACACATACCGGGGCGAGGCGATCAGCAGATAGTAGATGGCCGCCAGCAGCGTCGGCAGGGCGATGACCAGGATCGCCGCCACCGGAATGCGCCGCCACCAGGCCGGACGATCGCGCTCGAACGTCAGCAGCTTGGGGATCGGCCCGATGTAGTTGAGCTTGGTCTCGGTCATTCGATGGCAACCCGGTTCTTGGCCCCCGCCAGCAGGATCATGCCTGTGAACAGCATGACCGCGCCTGACAGAAGGGCATAGTCGGCGTGGTAATAGGTGTCCACGAACTCGCCGAAAACCCCCGCGCGCACCATCTCGATGGCGTTGGGGAAGGGCACCCAGAGGAACGGTTCACGATACTGCGCCGGCAGCCACGAGACCATGAAGAAGGCCCCCGACAGCGGGATCATGGCATAGGTCAGGATCGGCACCAGCCGCTCCATCACCTCGAACCGGAGCGACAGGCCGGCGAACACCAGGGCGATGCCCACCCCTGTCCACCCCACCATCAGCCAGCCGCCGTACAGCAGCAGCCAGTCGGCCGGCAGACTGACCTGGCCCATGGCGATCAGCGTCAGATAGACCACGACGAAGGCCACCGTGCCTCCGGCGAACTCCATCAGGTTGCGTGCGAAAAAGATATGCATGATGCCCACCTGGCGGTGGTGCAGCAGGCCGATGTTGGCGTTCAACGCGCCGATGCTGAAGCTGATCATATGGCGATACATCAGCAGCGACATGTATCCGGTCATGACCAGCGGCCCCAGGCGGATGCCGTGCTCGTACTCGGGCTTGATCAGCGTCCACATGAACAGCACGCCGAAACAGAACATCAGCGGTTCGCCGATGACCCAAAGGAATCCCAGACCCTCGCGGCCGAAGCGCGTGGTCATCTCGCGCATCAGAAGCGCGCCGATGATCCTGAAATGCCGGCTCAAGGAAATACACTCACAGGGGTCGAGGAAAGGCGCGTGCTCCGGGTCCGCATGCCCAACAGGCCGGCGGCGGGCCGATACCCTGGCTCGCGGTTCGGCTGACCTGAAAGAGACGACACACCCGGCCGGGAACATACGCGGACGCGCGGGCTTCGCAAGCGGTCACGCGGACGGTGGACATCAGACGGGGTCGAACACGGCCCCGAAGTCGCTCTGGGCGCTTTCGAAGTCGGGCGGCCGGCCGATGTCCAACCAGTATTCGTGGATCGGATAGGCCCCGACCATCGCCCCTTCCGCCGCCAGCGAGGCCAGCAGTTCGGGCATGTCATAGGGGCCCTCGGCCGGGACTCGCGACAGCACCGACCCGTCCAGGCAATAGACCCCGGCGTTGGCCAGCCAGCGAAAGGTCGGCTTTTCCCGCAGCGCCGTCATCCGCACCCCGTCCACCTCGGCCACGCCATGAGGGGCCTGGAAGGCGTGTTCGCGCACGCACAGGGTCGCGACCGCCCGGTTCTCGACGTGAAAATCCACCAGATCGCCGAACGCCATCCGCGTCAGGACGTCCCCGTTCATCACCAGCATCGGCTGTGTGATCGGATCGGCGACCAGCGACAGGGCCCCGGCGGTGCCGCGGGGATGATCCTCGCGCAGATAGCGGATCTCGACCCCCATCCCCGATCCGTCGCCGAAATGATCCTCGATGATCTCGGCCAGATAGTTCACCGCCAGGCGGAAGCGGTGAAATCCCTGGGCCTGCAGCCGCTCGATGATGGTCTCCAGCAGGGGGCGACCCGCGACCTTCAGCATCGGCTTGGGGCAGGTCTGGGTCAGGGGCGCCAGCCGGACGCCCCGGCCCCCCGCCATGATGACCACCAGATTGTCGCGCCGCGTCCCCGCCGGGACCGCGTCGGGATACAGCCCCACGACCCGGTCGCTCCGGTCCAGCACCGGGGCCAGGCTGACGCCCCGATCGGCCAGCCTGACCCGCGCCTCGGCCTCGGACCCGTCCAGCCGCAAGGCGACGGGCGTGGTGTTCATCACCGCCGAGACCGCGTCCTCCATGCTCAGCCGCCGCATCAGCCCGCGCCGGATGTCGCCGTCCGAGACCGTGCCCAGCAGGCGTCGATCGCCGTCGACCACGACCAGCAGTTTCTTTCTGACCGCGTCCATACGCTCGATGGCCGCCAGCAGGGGCGCGTCCGGCGCGATCAGATTGCCGGTGATGTCTCCACCCCCGGTCACACCGCGTACTCCTGGGGCTGATAGAGCGTCGCGTTCTCGCGCACGAAGGCCACGACCCGCGCCAGCCCGTCCTGGATATCGACCGTCGGCGCCCAGCCCAGCCGGTCGCGCGCCAGGGTCGCGTCGGCGCACAGTCGTTCGACCTCGCTGGCCGGGGGCCTCATGCGGCTCTCGTCCTCCTCGACCTCGAACGACATTCCGGCGGCCTGCGCGATCAAGGCCGGCAGATCGCCGATCCGGGTCTCGCGCCCCGTGCCGGTGTGGACGGTCAGCCCCTCGATCCCCTCGACCGTCCCGGCCTGGATGAAGGCGGTCACCGTGTCGTCGACATAGACGAAATCGCGCGTCGGCCGGGTGTCTCCCAGCCGGATCGGCCGTTCGGCCAGCAGCTGGGTGGTGATGGTCGGGATCACCGCACGGGCGCTCTGGCGCGGCCCATAGGTGTTGAACGGCCGCAGCGTCACCACCGGCGCGCCGAACGACCGGTGGTAGCTCTCCGCCAGCTTGTCCGCCGCGATCTTGGAGGCGGAGTAGGGCGATTGGCCGACCAGGGGGTGGGCCTCGGTCATCGGCACGACCTGCGCCGAGCCATAGACCTCGCTGGTCGAGGTGTGGACCAGCCGCCCGACGCCCAACTCCCGCACCGCCTGCAGCACGTTCAGCGTGCCCAGGATGTTGGTCCGCACATAGCTTTCGGGTGCCAGGTAGGAATAGGGAATGGCGATCAGCGCCCCCAGGTGGAACACCAGATCCGTTCCCCGGACGGCGTCGAACACGCTGTCGCGATCGGCCAGGTCACCCCTGCGCACATCCACCTGTGCCCGGATCGCCGACTGGTCCAGCCAGCCGGCCTCGCCGTCAGAGGTATAGCGAACCAGGGCCCGCACCTCGGCCCCCGCCTCGACCAGCCGCTCGCACAGTCGGCTGCCGATGAAGCCGCCGGCGCCCGTGACCAGCACGCGGCGGCCTTTCAGGGCCGGGATGGGGGTGTCGGTCATGGCCGGTGTTTCGCCTTCCAGGCGCCGCAGGGGACCAGAAGGCCTCCCGGACGCGAATCAGAGTCTAAATGACCCTCCGCAGGGCGTCACGGAGAGCGACATGGTCGGCGAGGGCGCGAACGCCGGCCGGGTGCTGGGTCTGGTCCCCGCGCGGGCCGGGTCTCAGGGTCTGCCCGGCAAGAATACGCGCGATCTCGCGGGCCGTCCCATGGTGGCCTGGACCCTGGAGGCGTGCCGGGAGTCCACCGTGCTGGACCGGGTCGTGGTCTCGACCGACGACGAGGCGGTGGCGGAAATCGCCACCAGCCTGGGCTTTGCGCCGCCGTTCCGCCGCCCTGCCGCCCTGTCCGGGCCCAAGGCGTCGGTGATCGATGCGATCGAGCACGCCCTTGAGCAGATCGGCGGCCATTGGGACTATGTGGTGCTGCTGCAGCCCACGTCGCCCCTGCGTCTGGGTGGCGATATCGACGGCGCGGTGCGGCTCTGTCACGACACGGGCGCTCCGGCGGTCATCGGGGTGTCGCCGGTCCTCAAGCCCCAGAACTTCTACGGCCGCCTGACCGCCGACGGCACCCTGCGCGCCGACGAGGCCCGGCCGGACGAGCCGGTGGTCATCAACGGGGCTGTCTATGTCGGTCGTCCCGAGGTTCTGTTGAAGACCCGCACCTTCCAGGGACCCGACGCGCAGGCCTGGGTCATGCCGCCTGAACGGGGTTGGGACGTCGACACGGCCTTCGACTTCACCGTCTGCGAGGCGCTGTGGCCCCATGTGCGAGGGCCGGGGGCGGCGCCGCTCGACAGTGTCCGGCGCTAGGGCCTGTCGACAAAGGGCTTGCGCGCCAGGCCCGCCAGGTCCGTCCGCTCCAGGATGTCCACGATCCGGCGGCCCGCTGTCCCGTCGCCGAACAACGGCGGCTGAGCGCGCGCCGCCGCCCGGAAGACCGGCGTCAGGGCCTTCGTCAGCGCGGCCCGGATCGCCCCGGCGTCCAGTGCGCAGTCGATCACGCCGGCGGGTTTCAGGCGGCCGTCCTGCCGGCGACCGACATTGACACAGGGCACACCGGCCGCCGGGGCCTCGATCACGCCGCTGGATGAGTTTCCGACGACCACATCGCAGGCCGTCAGGGCCGCCGCATAGCCGCGCGCGCCCAGCGATTCGACCAGCCGCACCTGCCCGGGCCGTTCCGCGGCGAAGGCCGAGAGCGCGGCCCGAATGGCGCCCGCGCCTGCGTCCGCATTCGGTTGTGTCATCAGGATCGGACGATCCGACACGCCCCGCAGGCCGTCCAGGAAGGCGGCGATCTGATCCTCGGGCGTGTCATCGCCCAACGTCTCCGGATGAAAGGTCGCCAGGACGAAGCCGCCCGACACGTCCAGTCCGGCCAACGCCGCCACGTCGGCGGGCGCGGCTCGACCCAGGGCCATCAGGGTGTCGACCCCCGTCGCTCCCACCGTGAAGACCCGCTCGGGCGCCTCGCCCATCTGCAGGATCCGCTGGCGATAGGGTTCTGCGGCGGTGAAATGCAGGGCGGCGAGCTTGGTCACCGCATGACGGATGGAATCGTCGATCGCCCCCGCCGTCCGGTGGCCCCCCTCCAGATGCAGGATCGGCAGCCTCAGCGGCACGGCGGCGCAGGCGGCGGCCAGCACCTCGGTCCGGTCGCCCAGCACCATGACGGCGTCCAGCGCGAGAGCGGCATAGGCCCGCGCCGCGCCCGCCAGGGTCGCGGCCATGTCAGTGGCCACCGAGGCCCCGTCGTCTCCCGCCAGGGGCACCGGCACGGCGGCGTCGACCCGGCGCCCGTCCGCCTCGATCTCCGACGCCGTCCGCCCGTGCGCGTCCGACAGATGCGTCCCGCCGACGATCAGCCGGGGCTCCAGCCTGTCCGACCGCTCCAGAGCCTCCAGCACGGGCCGCAGCAGGCCGTACTCGGCGCGCGTCCCGGTGAAGACGCCGATCCGCTTCACGCCTCGATCCACGCGTCCGCCGGATAGTCCCGGTCGGCCGGTCGGCCGGTGATCTCCCAGAGCCGCGCCGGCTCCGCACCGCCGCCGGCCCGTCGCGCGGCGACGTTATGGGGTCCCAGGACCTCCCCCATGCGGATGGCCCGGGTGGCGACCAGGCGCCGGCGCGCGACGGCCATGTTGATCCGTTCGGCCTCGACCGGACCCTTGTCGGCCGATCCCAGGGCCTGGGTGACCCGGCGGGCCCCGACGATCAGGGCCGCCATTTCGGCGGGTTCCAGCGAGGCCTTGTGGTCCGGGCCCGGACGATCCCGGTCCAGCGTCAGATGCTTCTCGATGACCCGCGCGCCTCGCGCCACGGCGGCCAGGGCGACGTCGATGCCCAGGGTGTGGTCGGAAAGGCCGGGCATGACCCCCAGCGCGCCATAGGTGTCGATGACCCTCAGATTGGCCTGGTCGTGGGGGGCCGGGTAGGCCGTGACGCACTGCAGGACCACGGTGCCCGCCAAAACCGCCCCTGCCTCCGGCATCGTCAAGGCCTCGCGCACCGCCTCCAGCGAGGGTTTGGCCTCGGGTTCGGCCAGGCGGCCGAACACGACCGTCCCCAGCGCGTCCTTGACCTCCCGCAGGGTGGCCATGCCCGTCGACAGGATCAGCGGCCGGCCGAGGCGGGCGAGATCCAGCAGGAAGGGCAGGTTGGTCAATTCGCCGGAGCCCACCTTGATCCGGCCCATGCCGAGCTCGTCGACGAGAAACCGGGCGGAGCCGATGTCGAACGGGGTCGACAGGAAGGCGATGCCGCAGGCCTCGGCCTCGCGCGCGATCCGGTTCCAGGCGGTCATGGGCAGCGCCAGCCGTCGCAGCATGTCCGTCTGATGTCCGCCCTCGCCGGCCGCAGCCTGATAGGCGGCGGTCGGGGCGTCCGATGTGGCCAGTTCGTCGGCGTCGAAGGTCTGGAACTTGACCGTCGGCGCGCCGGCCTCGGCGGCGGCCTGGACCAGCCGCAGGGCGTCGGCCTCCACGCCGTCGTGATTGACGCCCGCCTCGGCGATGATTTCGCAGCTCGGATTCGCCTCGCTCATGGGTCTGGCTTAGACAGGTTCGCGGGGACGAGAAAGCCGTCGTGGGTCCGGCCCAGGCTGGCTTGGGGCACCGGGCGCCGATGGTGGGGCGGAATTCGTCTGTAGCTTCAACATCACGCTTCCTGCGGGACCGTGGCGTACCGGCGGGAACCTATCGACCTGATGCGGCAACGCTGTTATGACCCCCGCAAGGCGGTGAGACCGCCCCAGAAGATCAATTGTGGCTGCGGAGGGCTCACACCCATGCGTTTCAAGACCTTGTTCCTGGCGACCAGTGCGGCGGCGGCTCTCGCCCTGTCGGCTGGTGCTGCTTCGGCTGAGCCGGATGGCTGGTACGGCGCGATTGACGCGGGCGTTCACCAGATGGACGACATCAACGCCGAGTCTTCGACGACGGGCGTGAACTGGAACTACGAGATCAACAACG